>Ga0208979_100053_pt1 | contig 239590 bp, 234 predicted proteins | sample HotLakConsUCCSLE_FD_184738 | JGI IMG/M metagenome (GOLD analysis project Ga0208979, IMG submission 184738) | Hypersaline microbial mat communities from Hot Lake, Washington, USA - Hot Lake Consortium UCC-SLE (SPAdes) | ecosystem: Environmental > Aquatic > Non-marine Saline and Alkaline >... | reverse complement strand
TCTTCTCAAAGCTCAAGCACTACAGGGCAATCGCCACAAGATACGAGAAGCACGACGCCAACTTCCTCGCCCTCATCAAAATGGCAGCCACACGCATCTGGTTGCGAGTTTATGAGTCGGTGTCCTAGAGCGACATCTGGCCCTTGTAGAATTCGTCCATGTAGCGGCCGAAATGGATCGGGCCGGTGATCGGGTCATGGCCGGGCTCGAGCAAGGCCGGGATCGGCGCGATGATCGCGTCGTAATCGGCATTGGCGAAATGCGGCAGCGACATGCGGTCCTTGGCCTTCCGGTTTACCACGCGGTGCAGGTTCGAGATGTAGCGCCCGTTGGTCCAGTTCATCATGACGTCGCCGATGTTCACGACGAAGGTGCCCTCGATCGGCGTGGCCTGCACCCAGCCCTTTTCACGGTGCCTGACCTCCAGCCCGCCGACCTGGTCCTGCATCAGGATCGTGAAGGCCCCGGTGTCGGAATGCTCGCCCGCCCCGATCTTGAGGTCCTTGGGGTCGGTGCTGGGCGGCGCGGGATAGTAGAGCAGGCTCTGCTGGATCAGCGGCCGCTTGTAGAAGGGTTCGAAGAAATCCTCGGGCAGGTCGAGGCCGATGGCGAACATCTGCCGGATATGGACCGAAAGCTCGAGCATCGCGTCCTGGTAGGCCGTCACGACCTCGCGGAATCCGGGCAGATGGTCGGGCCAGCGGTTGGGGTGGTGCATCGGCTTGCCACGCAACACGTCCGGATCGTCGGCGGGCAGTTCCAGCATGGTGCGGAACGTGCCCATGCCGCCCGACTTCGTGGGCACATAGCCCCGGAACCATTCGGGCGTGGCCAGCGTGCGGCGGCGGTCGTCCTCCGACTGGTCGAAGAAGCGTTCGGTCTGCGCGAAAGTGTCGTCCACCAGCGCGGGGCTGAGCCCGTGGCCCGCCATGTAGAGAAAGCCCACCGTGCTGCAGGCCTCCGCCACCTCGGCGGCGATGGCCTTTCGCTTGGCGTCGCTGCCGCCGACGAACCCCGTCATGTCGATGACCGGGATTTCATTGGTGTTGATCGCCGGGGCTTCTTCGTAAACCTGTTCCGCGAGATCGGACATCGTGCGCTTCCTGTTCTGCCGGGCACGGGATGCTCAGTTTTGCATCACCGGGCCACGAAATATGATCCACATGCGACTTCATCAGACACAATCGCAAAATAGTAGAAAAAATATCGGATTTGCTGGACAGGGAATTCCGTCTGATTAACGCTTAGGCAATTGACGCCGATCTGCCCGGGAGACACCCGATTGCCGAACCAGTTCAAGCTCGATGGCATGGCCGTTTTCGTCACCGGGGCAGCGAACGGCATGGGCGCCGCGGTCAGCCGCGTCCTGCACGAGGCGGGCGCGAGCGTGGTGCTGGCCGGGCGCGACCTTGCCGCGCTCGACAGGCTTTCCTCGGGTCTTCACGGGTCCGTCGTCGTGCCCTGCGACGTGACCGAGGAGGCCAGCGTCGCGGGCGCCGTGGCCACGGCACTGGAGAGGTTCCCGACGCAGCGATGGGGGCTTGCGAACGTGGCCGGTGGCACCGGGCCGGGTGGCAAGACGGTTTGGGAGCACAGTCTGCGCGAGGTGGAGGAAATCTTCGCCGTGAACGTCTACGGCCCGTTCCTGACGATGAAGCATTTCCTGCCCGTCATGATCACGGCGCGCGCGGGGGCCGTGGTCAACGTGGGCGGCACCTTCGGGTTCAAGGGCGCGGCGCTTTCCTCGGCCTATGGGGCGACGAAATGGGCGCTGAGGGGCTTCACCCACAGCGCCGCGCTCGAGGCCGGCCCCCACGGCGTGCGCGTCAACAGCGTCAATCCCGGCGGCGTGGACGGCCCGCGCCTGCGCCGGCAGCTGGCCGAGGCGGCGGAGCGCACGGGCGCGCCCTACCAGACGCTCTACGACGATTTCGCCGCGCGCTCGGCGCTGGGGCGGATGAGTTCCGATGTCGACGTGGCCAACGCGGTGCTCTTTCTTCTCAGTGACGCGGCGGGCAACATCACCGGGCAGGACCTGCTGGTCGATGGCGGCACGGTTGTCTGAAGAAGGGAAGACGCGATGACATCGAAACGAGGATACGGCCCGTGAAGCTTGGACTTGACGGGCAGACCGTTCTCCTGACCGGCGCGACCAGCGGGATGGGTCCGGAGATCGCGCGCGCCTTCGCCGAGGAGGGTGCGCGCCTTGGCCTCCTGGCACGTCGGCCCGAGGCTGTCGCCGATCTTGTGCAGGAGCTTTCCGCGCAGGGCGTCCGCATCGATGCCTTTGCCTGCGACATCACCGATGCCGACAGCTGCAGCGCCGCCGCCGACGCGGCCGAGGCCGGGCTGGGGCCGCCCTTCGCCCTGATCAACCTTGCGGGCGGGTCGGGGCCCATCGGCAAGACCGGGGTCGAGACCACGCGCGCGGAGTTTCACGACATTCTCGACCTCAACACGACCGGCATCTTCAACATGATCCGCGCGGTGGCACCCGCGATGATGCGAGCGGGTCGCGGGCGGATCGTCAACGTGGGCGGCACCTTCGGCCTGCGCGGCCGCGCCGGGCGGCTGGCCTATTCGGCCTCGAAATGGGGCCTCAGGGGCGTCACCAAGAGCTTCGCGCTGGAACTGGGCGCGTACGGAATCACAGTGAACACCGTTGCGCCGGGCATGGTCGACGGCCCGCGCTTCCGCGAAAAGGTCTGCGCCAACATGGCCGTCGCCGAGGGTATCACCCATGAAGAGGCCGCCGCGCGCCACGCCGCCGATTACGCGCTGGGACGCGTCTCGACTGCGCGCGACGTGGCCAATGCCTGCGTCTTCCTCGCCTCCGATGCCGCGCGCCAGATCACCGGTGTCGACCTTCCCGTCGATGGCGGCTGGGCCGCGCTCTGACCTCAAGACCCGAAAGGACCATCCATGACCGCACTCAAGATCACCGCAGGCGACTTTACCTTCGACGCCGTGCTGGAGGAGGAGAAGGCCCCCCAGACCTGCGCCGCGTTTCGCAAGGTGATGCCGTATTCCGGCCAGATCGTGCATGTCCGCTGGTCGGGGGAGGGCGTGTGGATCCCGCTCGGCGACACCGATTTCGGCGTGGGCTACGAGAACCACACGAGCTACCCCTCGGCGGGCCAGATCATCCTCTACCCCGGCGGGATCAGCGAGACCGAGATCCTGCTGGCCTATGGCGGCATCTCCTTTGCCTCGAAGATGGGGCAGCTCGCGGGCAACCACTTCATCACGCTGTCCGGCAACCTCGACAGGCTGATGGAACTCGGCAACAGCGTCCTTTGGAAGGGCGCCCACGAAATAAGGTTCGAGTTTGCCTGAGCCGGCTCAGCCCAGCAAGGTCTCGAGCCGGGGCCGCACCACGGTGATCGTCTGGTTCACATGGGCGGCAAGCACCGCCTCGGCCTCCGCGACGTTGCGCTCGACGGCGCAATCGGCCAGCAGCCGGTGCTGCGCCGCAAGGCGTTGCTGCGCCGGTTCGTCGAAGCCGATGAGCCGCCGGTAACGGTCGAAATGGTCGTAGAGCACGCCGCAGAAATGCAGTGTCATCGGCGAGCCGCAGGCGTCGATCAGCGCCTCGTGAAAGGCGCGGTGGCAGCGTTCCCAATCGTCCTGCACCTCGCTGACCGTGTCCGTGGCATAGCGCCTGGCGGCCCGGTCGAGCCGGTGGGCGGCGATGACGATACGCTCCTCCCACGCGTCGTCGCCGTTCTCGACGGAGACGCGGAAAGCCTCGGGTTCCAGTCGCAGCCGCATGGCGGCGATGTCGTCGAAATTGGCCAGACTGATCTCGGGCGCGCGAAAGCCGCGGTTGACCTCGCGGATCACCAGCCGGTCGGCGGCAAGCTGGGCCAGCGCCTCGCGCAGACGGCTCACGCCGAGGCCGTAGCGTTTCTGCATCTCCGCGAATCTGAGCGCGCTGCCGGGGGGATAGACGCCGGCGATGATGTCGGTGCGCAGCCGGTCATAGACGGGGGCTGCGTCGTCCGGCTCTGGGGTAATCGTGTCGATGCTGCTCACGCCTCGGTCGCCTCCGGAGAAATCGGTCTTGTTTGCTGTGCAACGGCCGGCCGCGCCAGCCCGTTGCGCTGCCGTCCCGTTGCGCGGCCATATTTGCTAGCCTAGGGTTATTTTTCAATCTTCGCAAACAATGGAATATCCGGATGAGTTTGGACCTTCTGCTGAAAAACGCCAGGGTCGTGACCGAAACCCGTGTCTTCGAGGGATGGGTCGGCGTGCGGGAGGGGCGGATCGCGCAAGTCGGCAGCGGGACGGAGCATCCGGAGGCCGCGCGGGTCATCGACCTGGATGGGCGGCACCTGCTGCCCGGTTGCATCGACGTGCATGTGCATTTCCGCGAGCCGGGCATGACCCGGAAGGAGGATTTCGGCACGGGGTCTGCGGCGGCGGCCGCAGGCGGGGTCACCTGCGTCTTCGACATGCCCAACACCGTGCCGCCCACCGACAGCGCCATGCGCCTGCGCGAGAAACGGGCGCTGGCCGAGGAAAAGGCGCTGGTGGATTTCGGGCTCTATGGCCTGCTGGGGGAGCACAATCTCGACCAGCTCCGCCCGATGGCCGAGCAGGGCATGATCGGCACGAAACTGTTTCTGGGGAACACGACCGGCGACAACCCGTGCCCCTCGGACGGCGCGGTGCTGGAGGGGTTCGAGATCCTGGCCGAGATCGGCCTGCGCTGCTCGATCCATGCGGAGAACTCGCCGATCCTGTTCTGGCGGCAGAACAAGATGAAGACGGCCGGGCGCAACGACCCGCTGGCGCATCTGGCCGCGCGCACCGACGTGGTCGCCGTCGAGGCGCTGAACCGCGCCGCCACGCTGGCCGACTGGACCGGCGCGCGCATCCACATCGTGCATGAAAGCTGCGCGGCCTCGATCCCCTTCATCGCCTTCTGGAAAGGTCGCGGCTGCGACATCACCGTCGAGACGCTGCCCCAGTATCTCTATCTCGATGCCGAGAGCTTCGCCGAACCCGGCGGGCACCTGATGCGGATGAACCCGCCGATTCGGCAGAAAAGTCATCAGGAGCCGCTGTGGCAGGCGCTTCTGGACGGCACGATCGACTTCGTGGCTACCGATCACGCCCCGCACACCCCCGAGGAAAAGGAGGGCGCAACGATCTGGGACATGGCCTGTGGCTTTCCCGGGGTGCAGACTTCGCTGACGCTGATGCTTCAGGCGGTGCGCGCGGGGCGCATGACGCTGCCCGGGATCGTGCGCGTGATGGCCGGGGCGCCGGCGCGCAGCTTCGGCCTGTCGGACCGCAAGGGGGCCATCGCGCCCGGAATGGACGCCGATCTGGTGGTCGTGGACATGGATCGGGAGGAAACGCTGGGCGCCGAGCGTATGCTGTCGCGGGGCAAGGTCTCGCTCTATGAGGGCTGGCAGGTCACGGGCGTGCCGGTGATGACCTTCGTTCGCGGGCATCTGGTGGCCGAAAACGGCGCGATCGTGGATGAAACTCCACGCGGCCGGATGGTGCGCCCTCACATGCCGCCGCCCGCGCCGAGGAACACCGCCACGACGATGCAGGCCGTGCTGAGCCCCGGCAGCGTGCCCTGGGACACGGGCTCACCCGGCTGAACGTCGACCTTTCCCGCCATCGCGTTCCCGCCACAAAGCCGGGCGCGGGCGCCGCCGCCATGGCCGTTGCCGTGCCCGGACCGGCGCCTGCGAAGCCTTTGGTATCGGACCGGAAACGACGCCACGCTTTCGTCACTTTCTGAGCGCGAAAATGGACCATTCGCGGGCCTAGTCTTGGACCTTGGTGCGGGCATGTCCCGCAGACAGTGTGGGAATCCGATTGACGCTTTGATCATGGAAAAGTCTGGATCATACGGCGACGAGCTGCCACCGGGCGCAGAGCTGTGCGCCGGGCAATATGTCATTGAACGGTATTTGAATTCCGGCGGATTCGGCGTCACTTACCTGGCGCGCGACAGCCTCGGCCGCAGCGTGGTCATCAAGGAATGCTTTCCGTCCGCCATGTGCCACCGGTCGGGCCAGACCGTGCGGCTGCGCTCGGCCAGCAGCGAGGACGAGTTCGGCGCCATCCTCGAGCTTTTCGAGAAGGAGGCGCGCGCTCTGGCCGCGCTTCAGCATCCCTATATCGTCGGCGTGCACCAGTTTTTCCGCGACAACGGAACCGCCTACATGGCGATGGACTTCGTCGACGGGAAAACGCTGCTCGACATCATCGAGAACGAGCCCGACAGGCTCGCCCCCGCCGACATAAAGCAACTCCTGCAGCAGATTCTGGAGGCTTTGAGCTACATCCACGGCCACGACATCCTGCACCGCGACATCTCGCCCGACAACATCCTGATCGATGCCGACAACCTGCCGGTGCTGATCGACTTCGGCGCCGCGCGCGAAAGCGCCACCCGCGTGAGCCGCGTCTTGTCCAAGGTGCTGACGGTCAAGGACGGCTATTCCCCGCAGGAGTTCTACCTCGCCGGCTCCGACCAGGCCTATTCGAGCGATCTCTATGCGTTGGCCGCCACCTTCTATCATGTGGTCAGCCGCAAGGCGCCGCCGTCGTCGCACTCCCGGCTGGCGGCCACTGCGCGGCACAAGGTCGATCCGCTGGAGCCTCTTGAAGCCATCGAGGGCTACGACAGCCATTTCATCGACGCGATCAACACGTGCCTCAGCGTTTTTCCCAAAGATCGCCTTCAAAGCGCCGCGTCTTGGCGTGACATGATCGATCATGACCGGCGTCAACAGATTCTCCTGAGTGAGGCCGAAAAGGACGAGGAACTCGAAGAGATGGTCGCCAGACTGGTGCGGGAATTCGAACGCGACATGGCCGAGCGGGAACGCAAGGCGCGCGAGGCGCTCGAAGCGGCGGCACAGATCACCGACGAGGATCGCGCGCGGATGGAGGCGGAGGCCGAGGCGCAGGCCGAGGCCGAGGCGAGGGCGCGCGAGGAGGCGGCAGCCGCCGCCCAGGCCGAGGCAGAGGAAGTACAGGCAATGATCGCCGCCGAGCGCGCCGCGCAGGCCGCGCGCCAGGCCGCCATCGACGCCGAGGAAGCGCGCCGTTTCCACGAGGCCTTCAAGAAAAAGCCCGCGAAGATCGAGATCGACGCGGCCGACATGTCGGTCTCCGGCGTGCTTGTCGCCTCTTGCGGGCAGGCGGTGCACGGGCAGGCCGCCGATCCGCGCGGCGCGACCATGACCGAAACTCTGGAGGCCATGCCCGAGAGCGTGGGGCGTCCCGGGGTGGAAGACCCCGCCGTGGCCGCACCGCGCACCGCCGCCGTGCTTCCGCGCCGCGTCACCGCAAGCGCGCCCGCGGCAAGCGCCGCGAGCTCCGCGCGGCCTGCACGAACGGCGGCCAATGGCACCGAAAGACCTGTTGAACCCGGATCGGCCGGAACCGGATCGGTCGAACGCGGTTCGGCCGTGCGCCGGTCGCTCTTCGGCGGCCGTATCGCGCTTTCCGTGGGTGGGAAAGGAAGCAAGCCATGAAACGACTGCACGATGTTGCCGTTCGCATGCGCCCCCGCGTGCCGCGCGCGCCCGATGGCGCCCCGCAAGCCCGCGTGGATCGCGAAGGGTCTCCCGAGAGGGAGCCGCCGCTGGTGCTGGAAAGACCCGAAACCGGGTTCTCGACGCCGGCGGAGGGGGCGCGCATCCCGGCGCGCAGCCCCTTCGTGCCGTCCTCGCGCGATCTGGCGCGTGAGGCGGCGCGCCACGCCGCTGACGTCTCCGACGGTCCTGATGCCGATGTCGAAACCGGTGCCGCCGCAGGCGCACCGGCGAGTGGCGCAACGAAACAGCCCATCCGGGGTGGCGACATGACAGACCCGAAGACCGGGGCCGAACGCCCCGTTTCCGTTCCGCGTCGCCAGATCTGGGATCTCGAACCCGACGAGATCGAACAGGTCGCCTCTCACACGGTCGTCACCGACCGCACATATCTGCCGGACGCGGGCGATGACCACGCCGTCGCGGATGCAGAGCCCGCCGGCGGCGAGGCTGGCGAGGAGGACATGGCAAGCCGCGCGCTGCGCGCCCTCGAGGCGGCGGAACGTCAGCTCGAGGCACGCGGCATACCGGCCTCGGCGCTTTACGAGGGCGAGGGCGCCAAGACCCGTGTTCTCGGCTTTCACGCCCGCGATCTCGAGACCGACGCGATCTCCGCCGTGGCGCGCAAATCCGCAGGTGACGTGCGCTTTCCCGCCGGCTGGATCGTGATCGTCGACGGTCCGGGGCGCGGTGCCTATTTTGCCGTGACCAACAGCGTCTCGAGCATCGGGCGGGGGCTCGACCAGTCGATCTGCCTGAATTTCGGCGATGCCTCGATTTCGCGGAACAACCACGCCGCCATTGCCTATGACGCCGAGCAGAACCGCTTTTTCCTCGGCCATGGCAACAAGTCCAACATCGTCCGCCGCAACGGGCAGCCGGTGCTGTCCACCGAGGAGCTGATGGACGGCGACGAGATCCGCATCGGCAAGACCACGCTGCGCTTCGTGGCGCTCTGCGGCCCGGGCTTCATCTGGGGCGCCGATCCGGAAGAGGAGGGCGCGGATGCCAGTTGACACCTTCGATCCGAGATACGACGTCGCCACGGCCCAGTCGCAGGGCCGCCGCGAGCGGCAGGAAGATGCCGTGGCGGTGTCCTGCCCGCAGGGTGCGGAATTCGGCTTTGCCGTGGTGTCCGACGGGATGGGCGGGCATGCCGCCGGCGATCTCGCCAGCCGCATCATCGTGGCCGAGATCTTCGCCGAACTGACCCTGCGCGGTCGCGCGGCACTGGCCGCGCCCGAGGACCTGTCCGAGTTGCTCAAGGCCTCCGTCGAAACCGCGAATGCCAGCCTTCAGGCCCAGATCGACGCCTATCCCGACCAGTCGGGCATGGGCGGTACGGTCGTGGCCACGAGCCTCGTCGACGGCGGATTGCAATGGGTCTCGGTCGGCGACTCGCTGCTGTACCTGTTGCGCGACGGGATGCTGAAGCGTCTGAACGACGATCATTCCATGGGCCCGCAGATCGACCTGATGGCGAGGAACGGGATGATCGACGCGGAGACGGCCCGCACCCATCCGCAGCGCAACTGCCTGACCTCGGCGCTGACCGGCAAGGACATCCCCGAGCTCGACTGCCCCGCGCGGCGGCTCGATCTGGAGGATGGCGACCTCGTCGTGCTGGCCAGCGACGGGCTCCAGTCCGTGGCCGAGGAGGATATCGCCTCGATCCTCGACAAGGCCTCGCATCTGGAGTCCCGCGAAATCGCCACGGCGCTGATCGATGCCGTCACGGACGCGGGCGATCCGGAACAGGACAACACCTCGGTCGTGGTGATCCGCGTCTACCAGCCCGAACCCCGGCCCGAGGATGTGCCCGTGCCGATGGCAGCCCCCGCGCGGCAGCGGCGGTCGATCTGGGCGGCGCTTGGAGGGATCTTCGGACGCCCGGGCCTTCCGGCCACCGCAACGGCGAAACAGGAAGGCTGACGCATGACGACGGCCGGTCACGACATCCAGTCCATGCTCGGGCGGCTCCAGGCGCTTCTTGCCTCGGGTGTCCTGACGCAGGCGGCGGCCGTGAGCTGCTCGGGTCTTGCCGAGGCCCTGCGGCGTCCCGCGCGTGTGGCCATCCTGGGCCAGTCCGCGCCCGAGGTGACCGGCGTCTTGCGCGCCATGCTGGGCGAGGGGCTGGTGACGGTGCTGCCCGACGGTCCGGCCATCGAGCTGAGCTTCGGCGAGGCCGTGCAGCACACGGCGACCTTCGAGGACGGCAGTTCGCTCAGCCAGGAGGGCTACCCGACCGACAACCTGATGCGTCACGGGCCGCTCTTCCTGCAGATCGAGGTGCCGCTGCCGATGCTCGCGACGATGTCGTTTCTCGCGCTGGAGCTTGGCGAGGACGCGGACACCTACGTGCCCGCCCTGCGCTGGGCGGCGAAGCGGTCGGAAATCGCGATCCTCTGCGCCGAGGGCTTCGGGGATGCCGAGGCCGCGCTGTGGGCCGCCGCGCCCGACCGGCTCAAGAACCATTGCTATCTCGTGACCACCGGCGACAGGGACCCGGCTTCGGCCCGCGCGCGGGGGCTGTTCGATGCGGTCGTCCATGCACCCGCGCCCTCGGATGCCTCACCGCCGCTCGCCGCGCTCAAGCGCCGGCTGGCCACGGATATCTCCGATGCGCGGCAGGAGGACGTGGACGCCGCCGCCTTGTTCCTGCATCGCTTCCGCGAGGCGGAACTGTCGCCGCCGCGAGACGCTTTCGCCGACACCGCGGGCGCGGACCGGTCGACAGCGCCCGAGCCCGGATCGCGGGGCGATGACGTGACGCTGGAGGACCTCGGTCCCGTCGCCGACCCTGTGCCCGACACGGCCGCGCATGTCGCGGTCATGGATGGTTTTGCCGATGGCGCCTCGGATGATGACGCACGCGATTATGAAGATGGCGCCGGCGGGGCGGCGTCGGTCGAGGACGTTGCCGCAGCGGCCGACGCCCTTGCCGCGATCCGCGCACTGGTCTCGGGGCCGATCCTTCACCTCAAGCGGCGGAGCAGGGCGCTGGCGGAGATCCTTGAGTGGCGCGAGGAACATGAGGAATGGTCCGAAGAGGTCCTGACCCATTGCGCCGAAACCGCCGAGGCGTTGCGCGACCTGGTCGCCGCCTGGCCCGACGACGATCCGCGCGCCGATCGCCTGCGTGAAGCGGTCGATCAGGCCTGCGACACGGTCGTTCTGTTGCAGGTCGAGGCCGGGCCGGACCAGGCAGAGGACGCCGCGCGCGTGCTTTTTCAACTCAGAACCGATTTTGAGCAGGCAATGGCTGCATGAACGAGAACAGCCGCATCGAGGACCCTTCCATGAAGCAGGATCGCATGATCGCCCCGACCCAGGACGCGCCGCCGACGGACCGGCTGATGTCGCTGGCCTATCGAGGACTTGCGCCGCTCGTCCGTGAATTGCGCACCGTCGACGAGGCGCTGGAACAGCTTCTGAAGGTCGGCGACGCGGATGCCGAACCGGCAATCCGGGACTTGCGCCGCCAGATCCGCGCCTTCGAGCCCAGCGTGACGATGATCGGGCAGGTCAAGGCGGGCAAGACCTCACTGGTGAATGCGATGGTGGGCCGTCCCGGCCTGTTGCCGGCCGACATCAACCCGTGGACCTCGGTGATCACGTCGCTGCATGTCTCGCCGCGAATCCGCGAAAGCGCGCAGCACGCCAAGTTCCGCTTCTTCAGCGAAGAGGAATGGTCGAACCTGCTGAACCGGGGCGGGCGCGTGGGCGAACTGGCCCGCCGGGCCGGCGCCGACAAGGAGTTGGAGACCGTGCGCGCGCAGCTCGAGGAGATGCGCGAGAAATCCCGCCAGCGCCTCGGCAAGAGTTTCGAGCTTCTGCTCGGGCAGGAACATGATTACGGCTATGTCGATCCCGAACTGGTCGAGCGCTATGTCTGCCTCGGCGACGACGTGGACCCGACCATGGAGCCGGACAACGGGCAGGGCCGGTTCGCCGACATCACCAAGTCCGCGGAACTCTACCTCAGTCAGCGCGGACTGGTCTGGCCGATGTGCGTGCGAGACACGCCCGGCGTGAACGACACCTTTCTCGTGCGCGAGCAGATCACGGTGAACGCGATCCGGTCGAGCCGGGTCTGCGTCGTCGTCCTGTCGGCGCATCAGGCTCTGTCGACGGTCGACATGGCGCTGATCCGCATGATCGCGAACATCCGCGCCCGCGACGTCATCATCTTCGTAAACCGCATCGACGAGCTGGGCGATCCGGTCCGCGAGATCCCCGAGATCCGCGACAGCATCCGCGAGACGCTGCAAGCCCAGAACGGGCCCGCCGACGCCACCATACTGTTCGGCAGCGCCCACTGGGCGACGCACGCGCTGGCCGGGGACTGGGCCGAACTGGGCGAGGCCAGTGCCCAGGCGCTGGTGCAGATGGCCGAGCACGAGGCCCGTGGCGGGTTGGAGGACAGCAACGCCGTGGACGTCATCTGGCGGCTTTCGGGCCTGCCGGCGCTGGGCCGGGCCATCTCGGAACGGATCATTCTGGGCGAAGGCCACGACATGGTCGCCCATGCCGCGCGCGCCGCGCGCAACATCGCCAACGGTCTCGCGGCGAGCCGGGTTCTGGCTGCCGACCGGGTCGCCGGCGCCGAGGTGCGCAAGGTCGAACGCGAGAAGCTCACCGCCGAGATTTCCGCCGTCATGCGCGACGCAGAGGCGGAACTCACCGAACAGCTCAACCGGTTTTCCGACTATCTCGAAACCCGTCTCGACGGCTCGCGCAGGACGTTCCTGCAGCGGGCGACGGCCTCGCTCGTCAAGCACCTCGAACAGAACGGCGAAAGCAAGGTCTGGACCTACGATCCGACGGGTCTCAGGGTCCTGCTGAGGTCGGGCTATCAGGTGTTCTCGGCCAAGGCCACGCGCGCCACGGGGAGTATCTACGCAAAGACCGCGACATCGCTCGAGGGGCTTTTCATGGGGGCCTTCGACCTGCCCGAGGGCGCATTCCGGCTTGAGCCTCCACCGGTGCCCGATACGCCGCCGCCGGTCACGCTGGGCCAGACCATCGCGCTCGACATCAAGGGCAACTGGTGGACGCGCTGGTGGCGCCGCCGCCGCAGCTATACCGCCTTCGCCGAGGAATTCTCGAGCATGATCGATGCCGAGATCGCGCCGATGATCGAAGCGCTCAAGAAGGACCACGCCGACGTGTTCCGCGACATGGCGATCAAGGAGCTCCGCCGCTTCGTCGCCGGTCAGCGCACGACGCTTCTGGCCATGGCCGGACAGGCCGAGGAACGGCTGGAAGAGCTTCGCGCGCGCATGGCGCAAGACGCGGAAACCAAGACGAAGGCAATGATCGAGGCCCAGTCCCTCCTGTCGGGGATTGGCGCGAGCCAGGACGAAAAGGAACGGGTGCGCGATGAAGTCTGAAGTTCCGCTTGCCGGCACGACCGGCCCGAAGCCAAAGGTGGCCATTCTCGGCGAATTCTCGTCGGGCAAGAGCACCCTTGCGAATGTACTGCTGGAACGAGCGTCCTCGCCGGTGAGGGTGACGGCGACGCAGGTGCCGCCGATCTGGTACACCCATGGCCATGGCGATCCCGTCGTCGTGGACAGCGAGGGGCAGGAGACCGTGATCGGCCTCGACGAGGTGGCCTCCGTGCCGGTGGACGGCACGCAATTCGTGCGCGTCTACATCGAGGCGCCGATCCTGGAGCGTCTGGATGTCATCGACATGCCCGGCAGTTCCGATCCGAACATGTCCCCGGACATCTGGAACGCCGTTCTGCCGCAGGCCGACGCGGTGATCTGGTGCACGCCCGCCACCCAGGCGTGGCGCCAGTCCGAGGCCGCGATCTGGGAAGAGATCGACCCCGACGTGCAGGAACGCAGCGTGCTGCTGGTCACCCGCATCGACAAGGTCCTGTCCGATACCGACCGGGCGCGGCTGATGAAACGGATGCGGCGCGAGACGACCGGCACGTTCCGGGACATCTTCGCGGTCGACCTGATGTCGGCCACCCGCGATATCGAAGCCGGGAAAGCACATGCCAGCGCCGGGTCCGAGGCCGTGCAGGCAGCCGTCGAAACGCTGCTCAAGGGCTTGGGTCTGACGCAAGCCGCCCCCGGCGCGCCGACGGACCCCGGCGCCGAGGCCGCCAAGATCCTGCACCTGCAGGACCATGCGCCCAGCTCCGCGCTGGGCACGACAAGGCCCGCCACCAACGTCATCCCGCGCCGGATTTCGGCGGGCGGTCTGACCGCCATGCGCCGCCCGCGCCGCACCACCGGGACCGGAGGGAGCGCCGTCTGATCCCATACACCGTCCGCCGCGTCGCGCGCGCGCGGACATGCCCCGACACAAGACATTCACAGGCCCCGCAAGACCAGTAGACCAGATGACACCCGAGATCCTTCGCCACCTGCGCAAACGGCTCCCCGATTGCGAGCTCGTGCTCTACGCGGATATCGCGTCAGGGACCGTGCTGGCGTCGGACGCGCGGCTTGCGCATCCGCAGGAGAATCTCGATACGATCTGCTCCTGCGCGCGCGCCTTCCTCAATGCGCCGCGGCTGGCGTCCCACGACCTGACGAACGAGGCCGTGTTTCAGACCCCCACGGCCAAGCGGGTCTTCCTCAGGGCCTTCGCCGACCCGTGCGAGGCGCTGGCCTGCATCTGCGGCCCCGAGAGCGACCTTGCCGAGGTGCTCGACGCCATGCGCGCCGCACTGGCCGAGGCCGCGCCGGAGGATTTCGGCGAAAATATCCTGGAATTCCGGGAGGCCGTGGCGAAATGACCGATCGCAACGCAGTACGCGATATCCTCTACCGCGCTGGCGCGGAAGGCCACATGCGCGTGGTCGACCGGCCGATATCCTCGCCGGCACAAGGCGTTTCGCTGATCCTCAGGCAGCTCGAATACGGTGTCCTGCCGCGGCGCTACCGGCTCGAGTTCGACACCGGCGGGCGGGTCGAGATCGACATCGCCGAACGGCAGGTGCTGGGCCTGGGTTCGGTCAGGGCGGCAACATCGGGCAAGGCGCCGCGGCTGGAGCCGGGCCCGCTCGGGTCCGAGGACGCCAAGGCACTGGGTGACCTGCTGGCGGGGCTCTGCCGCGGTGCGAAGACCGTGCGCATCGCCAGCACGTCCGAAACCGACATCCTCCCCGGCGGCAGCGGACTGTCGCTCTCGGCGCTGCGGAAGGCCGCCGCACTGCCCGACGTGGTCGCGAAAGTGGCGGGACGGACAACATGGCTCGACGCGATGGTCGATCATCCGGATGTCAGCGTCCTGTCGGCCGTCCTGATCGACGTCGATGAGGCCCATGTGATCATCGGAACCAGGGAAGAGGCCGAGGCACTGGCGGACTGGGCTGTCGAGATGCTGGACGTCTTCCTCGCCGATGGTTTCCCGCTCGCCCCCGAGCTCGAGACCAAGGGCGCGATCACCTTCGCGCCGCAGCAGAACGGATCCCATATCCTGCTTGCGGGGCTGCGGGGTCAGTTCCTTCTCGCGCTCGTCTCGGGGCCCGACACCGCCGCGACGCTCGCCGCATGGCAGCGCGTCGCCGAGAGCGAGGTGGACGGCTTCATCGCCGTCGGCTGACGCCCCCCATCCCACCGTCGTTCCGAATTTCTGGACAGGTCTGTCCAGCGCTGCTAGCGATTCTCTGGACAGGGTTGTCCAGAGGCGCCGCAGGCGCGCGCAGGCCGGGGAGGATCGGACATGAAAGACAGCTACCGCGTCGTGGTCATCGGGGGCGGCGTCGTGGGCGCCTCGGTGCTCTATCACCTCGCCAAACTCGGCTGGACCGATGTCTGCCTGCTGGAACGCTCGGTCCTCACGGCGGGCTCCAGCTGGCACGCGGCCGGCGGCATCCACGCGCTGAACGCCGATCCGAACATCGCCGCGTTGCAGGCCTACACGATCGATCTGCTGCCCGAGATCGAGAAGGAGTCGGGCCAGGACATCGGCCTGCACATGACCGGCGGCCTGACCATGGCGGGCACGCCCGATCGTTGGGAGTGGCTCCAGTCCGCCTACCGCGTGTTCCAGTCCATCGGGATCGAGGATTGCCGCCTCGTCACCGTCGAGGAGGCGGTGGACCTCAACCCGATCATGTCGCCCGACGGGCTTCTGGGCGGCATGTGGGCCGACCGCGAGGGGTATATCGACACCACCGGCACGGTCCATGCCTATGCGAAGGCCGCGAAGATGCGCGGCGCCTCCTGTTTCGAGCACACCAAGGTCGAGGAACTGATCCAGACGCCGGAGGGCTGGACCGTCGTCACCGACAAGGGCACGATCAGGGCCGAGCATGTGGTGAACGCGGGCGGGCTCTGGGCCAAGCAACTGGGGCGTATGGCGGGCATCGAGCTGCCCGTGTCGCCGCTCAAGCACCATTACCTGATTTCCGACACCATCCCGGCGCTGGAGGAGATCGATTTCGAAGTGCCGATGACGGTGGACCTCGAAGGCTTCACCTACCTGCGGCAGGATCAGAAAGGCGTTCTGCTTGGTATCTACGAGATCGACCATGAACACTGGGCCATGGACGGCGCGCCTTGGGACTACGGGATGGAACTGTTCCAGGAGCAGACGGACCGCATCGAGAAGGAACTGATCCTCGGATTCGAACGCTACCCCGCGCTGCAGGAGGTGGGCGTCAAGACATGGGTCAACGGCGCCTTCACCTTCTCGCCCGACGGCAACCCGCTGGTGGGGCCTGTCCCCGGCAAACCGGGATACTGGTGCGCCTGCGCGGTCATGGCGGGCTTCCTGCAGGGTGGCGGCGTGGGAAAAAGCCTCGCCGAATGGATGATCCACGGCGAACCCGAGGCCGATGTCTACGGCATGGACGTGGCGCGCTACGGGCCCTGGGCCGAGAACCGCGAGTTCATCCGCCAGACCACGGGACAGTTCTATTCCCGCCGCTTCGTGATGACCTATCCGAACGAGCAGCTTCCGGCGGGCCGCCCTCTGAAACGCGCGCCAGCCTATTCCGCGATGACGGAGGCCGGGTGCCAGTGGGGCCAGTCCTGGGACCTCGAGGTGCCGCTCTTTTTCGGCGGCAAGGGGTTTGCCGAGACGCCCTCGCTGAAACGGTCCAACGCCCATGAGATCGTGGGTGCGGAATGTCGCGCGGTGCGGGACGGCGTGGGCCTTCTCGATATCACCGGCTTCGCCCGATACGAGGTCACGGGGCCGAATGCCAAGGCGTGGCTGGACGGGCTTTTCGCCACGACGCTGCCGAAACCCGGCCGTGCGCGGCTGGCCGTGGCGCTGGGCCATGACGGGCGGCTCAAGGGGGACCTGACGCTGTTCAACTGGGGTGACGGGTCGTGGTGGATCATGGGGTCCTACTACCTTCGGACATGGCACATGCGTTGGTTCGCCGATCACATGACGGACGGCGTCACGGTGCGCGATCTGGGCGAGGACGTCGCCGGCTTCTCGCTTTCGGGGCCGAAGTCCCGTGCGGTGATCGAGAAGCTTTCCGCGGATGCCGTCGATGCGCTGCCCTTCATGGGCTGCGGGGCGTTCGACATCGGCCTCCTGCGCTGCAAGGTGGGGCGCATGTCGGTGTCCGGCGAACTCGGCTACGAGATCCACTGCCGCATGGGCGATCACATCACGCTGCGCGAGGCGCTGCTGGAGGCCGGCGCCGGCGAGGGGATCCGCGAATACGGGTTCAACGCGCTCCTGTCGCTGCGTCTGGAGAAGAGCTTCGGCATCTGGAACGCGGAGTTCACCCAAGGCTACACGGCGGGCGCCACCGGCATGGATCGCTGGATCGCGTGGGACAAGGGCGATTTCATCGGCCGCGCCGCGGCGCTGGCCGAACGCGACGGCAACGGCCCGGCGCAGAAGATCGTGACGCTCGAGGTCGAAGCGACGGACGCCGACGCCAGCGGGTTCGAACCGGTGTGGAAGAATGGCACCCGCGTGGGCTTCGTCACGTCCGGCGGCTACGGGCACACGCTGGGCACGTCGCTGGCCATGGCCATGGTCGATACCGCCGTGGCGGAGGTCGGCGCCGACCTCAGCGTCCATATCGTCGGAGCGGAACGTCCCGCACGCGTCATCGCGCCGTCGCCCTACGACCCCGAGGGCCGGGCGATGCGCGCCTGATGGGTGCGCCCGCCGCCCATGCGAATGCGAAGGTCACGCGCGAGGACTGGCTCGACGTGGCGCGCGCGGTGCTGGTCGGCGACGGGGTGGGCGAGGTCAAGATCGTGGCTCTGGGCGCGCGTCTCGGCGTGTCGCGTTCGTCCTTCTACTGGTATTTCGAAAGCCGTCAGGACCTTCTCGACGCGCTTCTCGATGCATGGGAGATGCGGAACACCGCGCGGCTTAGAGACCGTTGCGCGCGCCCTGCATCGACGATCACCGGGGCTGTCTGCAATTTCTTCGAATGTTTCATCGACCCGGAACTGTTCGACCCCGGCCTCGATTTCGCCATCCGCGAATGGGCCCGGCGCGACGACGGTCTCCGGCGTCGCGTGGAGGCAGCGGATACCGCGCGGCTCGAGGCGATCGCGGCGATGTTTGCACGATACGGATATCCGCCCGCCGTGGCCGATATCCGTGCACGGATATTGTATTTTCAACAGCTGGGCTATCACGCGCTCGATCAGCGGGAGCCGATCGAGCGGCGCCTGTCCCGCGTCGCGGGGTATCTGGAGGGGTTCACGGGTGTGACGCCGGAGCCTGCGGAGGTCGACCGCCTCGCCGCCTTCGCGCAGGACAAGCTCGGCTAGGCTCCGCGACCGGCGGCCTCGCGCACCGCATCGCTCATCTCCCGCAACTGCTCGGAAAGGGGGTTCGAACGTCGCCAGATCATGCCGATCGTGCGCTCTGGGCCCGGCGCCTCGAACCCGTCGACCGACACATCCGCGGAACGTGTCTCGATATCCACGGCCATTTCCGGGATCAATGTCACGCCAAGACCCGCGCCGACCATCTGCACCAGCGTGGACAGCGACGAGCCATCCATCATCTCGCGCGGGGCCGTGGCCGCCATGTTGCAAAATGACAAGGCCTGATCGCGGAAACAGTGCCCCTCCTCCAACAGCAGAAGCCGCATTTCCCGCAGGCGCTCCGGGCTGGGGACCGGGCGGCCGCGTTCGGAGCCGGGACGCACGAGGACGAAGTTCTCGGTGAACAGCGGCACCTCCTCGAAGGCGGTCTCGCCCACGGGCAGCGCGACAATCGCGGTATCGAGGCTGCCCTCGGCCAGTTCCTCGATCAGCCGCGATGTCACCGTCTCGCGCAGTTGCAGCTCAAGCCCCGGGTAGCGATGCGTCAGGCCACCCACGATCCGGGGCAGCACATAGGGCGCGACCGTGGGGATGACGCCGATCCGCACACGCCCCGCAAGGCGGTCGCGCACGGCGCGGGCGGTGTCCTCGATCTCGCCCACGATGCGGAGCACCTCGCGCAGACGCTTGAGCACATCCTCCCCGAAGGCCGTCAGCGCCACGCCCCGCACGCCGCGTTCCAGCAACGGCGTCCCGAGACTGCGCTCCATCTCGCGGATCTGCATCGACAACGCCGGCTGGCTGATCGAGCAGGCATCCGCCGCGCGTCCGAAATGCCCCTGCCGGGCGAGGGCATCGAAATAGCGCATCTGTTTGAGGGTCAGGTTGATCATAAGCACAACTTATCAAAATTATCAGATTATTCAACTTCTCCTGATCGTCGTGGGCTGATAAGTTTAGAACAGTTCGAAGAAGGGATTCGATACCGGGGAGCCAACCGTCAGACCTGTTCAGGCGGCGGCGACTTGGGAAACGGGCCTGCGGACACCATATTCAAGCCAGCTTCAGGAGCGGAGACGAAAGATGATGGACGGCGACGACAGACCGGCGGGCGGCGGATGCCCAGTCATGCATGGTGCAATCACCGAGACCGGGAACAGCGTGACCGCGTGGTGGCCCAAGACGCTCAACCTCGACATCCTTCACCAGCACGACACCAAGGTGAATCCGCTCGGTGATTTCGATTACCGCGAGGCGGTCAAGGAGCTCGATTTCGAGGCCGTGAAGGCCGACGTGACGGCTCTGATGACCGAGAGCCAGGAGTGGTGGCCCGCCGATTACGGCCATTATGGCGGCCTGATGATCCGCCTCGCGTGGCATTCCGCCGGCTCCTACCGTCTGGCCGATGGCCGTGGTGGCGGCGGGCATGGCAACATCCGTTTCGCGCCGCTCAACTCGTGGCCCGACAACGGCAACCTCGACAAGGCGCGCCGCATCCTGTGGCCGGTGAAAAAGAAGTACGGCAACAAGCTCAGCTGGGCGGACCTGATCCTGCTGGCGGGCAACATCGCCTATGAGTCGATGGGCCTGAAGACTTTCGGCTTCTCCTTCGGCCGTGAGGACATCTGGCACCCCGAAAAGGACACCTACTGGGGCGCCGAGCGTGAGTGGCTGGCGCCGTCGGATACGCGCTACGAAGACGTGATGCAGCCCGACACGATGGAAAACCCGCTCGCCGCCGTGCAGATGGGCCTGATCTACGTGAACCCGGAGGGCGTGAACGGTCAGCCCGATCCGATCAAGACCGCCGCACATGTGCGCGAGACCTTCGCGCGGATGGCCATGAACGACGAGGAGACCGCGGCGCTGACATGCGGCGGCCATACCGTCGGCAAGGCTCACGGCAACGGCGATGCCGCCGCACTCGGTGCCGAGCCGGAAGGTTCGGATATCGAGAACCAGGGCCTCGGCTGGCTGAACCCGCATCTGGACGGCAAGGCGACCAATGCCGTCACGTCCGGCATCGAGGGCGCCTGGACGACGCATCCGACCACGTGGGACATGGGCTATTTCAAGCTGCTCTTCGGTTACGAATGGGAACTGACGAAATCGCCGGCCGGCGCCAACCAGTGGCGTCCCGTCGACATCGCGGAAGAGGACATGCCGGTCGATCCCACGGATGCGTCCAAGCGGGTCATGCCGATGATGACCGACGCCGACATGGCGATGAAGATGGACCCGACCTATCGCGCCATCTGCGAGAAGTTCATGGCCGACCAGGCCTATTTCGACGACTGCTTCGCCCGCGCGTGGTTCAAGCTGATCCACCGCGACCTCGGGCCGCGCAGCCGCTACATCGGCCCGGACGCCCCGGCCGAGGATCTGATCTGGCAGGATCCGATCCCCGAGGGTCCCAAGGACTACGACGTCACCGCGCTCAAGGCCGATATCGCGGCATCGGGTCTTTCGGTCGCCGACATGGTCGCCACCGCATGGGACAGCGCCCGGACCTTCCGCCAGTCCGACCTGCGCGGCGGGGCCAACGGTGCCCGTATCCGTCTCGCCCCTCAGAAGGACTGGGCGGGCAATGAGCCCGAGCGTCTGGCCTCGGTCCTCGCGGTGCTTGAACCGCTTGCCGAGAAGCATGGCGCCACCGTCGCGGACACCATCGTGCTGGCGGGCAATGTGGGCGTGGAGCAGGCCGCGAAAGCTGCCGGCGTCACGGTCGAGGTTCCCTTCACCGCGGGCCGCGGCGATGCAAAGGCCGAACAGACCGATGCCGAGAGCTTCGATGTGCTCGAGCCTCTGGCCGACGGGTTCCGCAACTGGATGAAGAAGGACTACGCCGTCGCGGCCGAAGAGCTGATGCTCGACCGGGCGCAGCTTCTGGGGCTGACCGGGCCCGAGATGACGGTGCTGGTCGGCGGCATGCGGGCCATGGGCGCCAACCACGGCGGCGCGGCGCATGGCGTCTTCACCGACCGGGCCGGCGCGCTGACGACGGACTTCTTCGTCAACCTGACCGACATGGGCTACAAATGGGTGCCCACGGGCTCCAACGCCTATGCCATCGTCGAGCGTGGCTCTGACGAGACCAAGTGGACCGCGACGCGCGTCGACCTGGTCTTCGGCTCCAACTCGATCCTGCGCGCTTACGCCGAGGTTTACGCCCAGGACGACGCGCACGAGAAGTTCGTGCATGACTTCGTGGCAGCCTGGACCAAGGTGATGGAGAACGACCTGTTCTGATACGCGTCTCCGAACAGGCGCCCCGGGCTCCGGTCCGGGGCGAGGAAACGCGAGCGGCGGCCCGGGGAAAACTTCGGGCCGCCGTGCTTTTTGCGATGGGCTTTGGGGGGGCGGCTTCGGCCTATCCGCCGCAGGGCGCGTCCGGCGCGGGGACACCCGGCGACACGAAGAGCCGCAGATGCACGGGGCGTCCGTTGGTGTAGTCGGTTCCGACCACTTCGGTGACGTCGGGTTGCCCGGGCGGCACCGACATACCCTCCGGGATGGCCTCCCGGGCGATCCACGCGGCGCGGTCCGGTGCTGCGGCCAGCCAGTCCATCGCGCCCTCCCAGCCTAGGAACGCCGTGTCGGTGCCGAACTGGAACACGACGCTCGGCGGGGCGTGCCCGACGACGGCCGGAGGCATGGCGAGGCAGCTCTGCCCGGCCATCGCCTCGGCCAGCCGGGGTGTGACCCAGAATTCGCGGGCGCCGGGAAGGCTGGCGGCGGTCAGCGTCCAGGCCATGACGATGCCCGCCCCGGCCAGCGCGGCGGTGCCAAGAAGAGCCCGCCCGCGATAGAAGGCCACCGCGCCGAAAGCTGCGAGCGCGGTCAGTGCAAGGCCGCCCGCCATGGCCCACAGGTCGATGCCCGCGCCGAAGGCCATCGGCATGCCGATGGCGAGCGCCGCGAAGGCGAGCGTGCCAATGGCGAAGCCCGCCGCGCCGATATGGGCCGCCCAGCCGCGAAACCGCGCCTCTCCGTCGATGAGGCGGACCAGAGGCACCGCCGCCAGCAGCAGGAGCGCGGGATAGGTCGGCAGCGTGTAATGGATGAGCTTGGTCGACACCGCCTCGAACACCAGCCACGTGGGAACGATCCAACCCAGCAGGAATGCGCCCTCAGGCGCCTTTCGCATCGCCCAGCCGGTCACGACCGCCAGCGGCAGGAGCAGCGTCCAGGGCCAGAGGGTGGCCCAGACGGCCAGGAGGTAGAAGCCCGGTGGAATCCCGCTATGCTCTCCGGTGGCCGCGATCTTCTCGGCCAGGTCTCCGCCGAGCGACGCGGTGAGGAACGCGCCCTCGGTGCGGATCATGATGGCGACGAACCACGGCAGCGTCAGCGCCAGCATCCACGCCAGACCGGGCAGGGGACGCAGAGCCCTCAGCCACGACAGGCTCCGGTCCTTTGCCGATACCCAGACCGCCGCCGTCAGGACCGGCAGAAGGATCAGCGGACCCTTGACGAGGATGCCCGCCGCGATCGCCGTCCAGAACACCGCCGGCACGCCCCAACCCCTTGCCTGGCCCAGCCAGGCCCGCCCCATCGCCCCCATGGCGAGGATGATGGTGAGTAGCAGCGCGGCGTCGGTCTTGGCCGTTCGCGCCTCGGCGCTGAGCATGTAGACCGTGGCCAGCATCACGCCGGCCAGCACCGCCGCCCGGCGCCCGACAAGCGGGAGGCCCGCCCAGATCAGCGCCAGCGCCGAGAGCGCGCCGGCAAGGTAGGACGGGATGCGGTGCACCCAGACCGCGTTCGTGCCGGTCTGCCCGGTCAGCTCCAGCACGGCGGCCTGCATCCAGTAGACGCCGACGGGTTTGACATGGCGCGCGCCGCCCTGAAACCGGATGTCGACCCAGTCGCCGGTCTCGGCCATCTGGCGGCTGGCCTGAGCGTAGCGTGCCTCGTCCCGGTCTTGCACGGGCAGTTCGGCAAGACCCAGCGAAAAGCTCAAGAGCGCGAGGATCAGGACCCAGAACGGGGCAAGGCGCGAGGACAGCAAGTATCCGGTGGGCATGGGCGCGCGCCTAGTCCGCGGCCGGGCCGGAGCGGTGATGCACGGCGTCTGCCTCGGTTGCCTCCGCAAGGGCCGCCTCGGCCGCGGCGACGCGGTCGGCCTTCTTCGACTTGTAGATCAGGGTGAGGTTGCGTGTGTAGACGATCAGACCCATCGACTGGCCGAGGATGAACACCACGTCCTGCCGGTAGATCGCGTAGGACAACAGCATCGCGCCACCGACGATGGAGAGGTACCAGAAGGCCACGGGCACATAGGACCGCCCCGCGCGCTCCGAGGCGATCCACTGCACGATGAAACGCATGGAGAACGCCAGCTGCGCCGTCAGGCCCAGCACGACCCACCAGAACTCGACCCAGCCGTCGATGGAAAGGAAGGCGAAGATGGTCTCGGTCATGAAGGCCTTTCCGCCCCTCCGTGGGCGCTGATGCCGGAAGAAAGTATGGTCGTCTCGTCGGGGGCAAGGATGCGGCGGCGGCGGATCAGCCACGCCACACCGAACAGGTCGCTCAGGCCGACGATGGCGCGCCCGAGGTTGTTGTATTTCGACCGCCCGGCGGAGCGCGGGCGATGGGTGACGTCCACATGCGCCACGTCCCAGCCGTCGCGCTGGAACAGCGCCGGCAGATAGCGGTGCATGTGATTGAAATAGGGCAGGGCGAGATAGGCCTCGCGCCGGAACGCCTTGAGACCGCAGCCGGTGTCGCGCGTGCCGTCCCGCAGGAGCCAGCCGCGGATCGCGTTCGCTGCGCGGGAAGCGACGCGCTTGGGCAGCGGATCGTTGCGCTTGGCCCGCTGCCCGGCCACGAGCGCCAGACGCGGCGGGGCGTTTTCGTCCAGAAGCGGCGCCAGCAGGACCGGGATCTCCTCGGGCGGGTTCTGGCCGTCGCCGTCGAGCGTGCAGATGAGCGGGGCGCGCGCGGCGCGAACGGCGTCGTGGACGGCGGCCGATTGTCCTGCGGGGCGGGCATGGGTGATGATCGTCACGGGCAGGTCGGGATGGGCTGTCGCGAAGCCCTCCAGCGCCGCGCCGGTGCCGTCGCGGGAGCCGTCATTGGTCACGCAGATCTCGAAAGATCCCAGCGGCAGCGCCGCCGCGCGGCAGGCTTCCAGAAGCGCCATCGCCGTCTCGCCCTCGTCGAGCATCGGGATCACGATCGCGAAACGCGGCCGCGCCTCGTCTCGTGCTGCCCCTTTGGCCTGGTCGTTCGATCCGCGCGTCATGCCTGCGATAACCCGAGCGCCCCGGACTGCGCTCCGGCTGGCGATTTGGCGGGGGTGTAATCCGAATGCGCGCACGATGAAACCCCGCAGGGCGTGACGTGGCGTCCCGCGAGCGTTCCCTTGCGCGCCGTCAGCTGGCATAGCGCGTCGTGCCGCGCCTGCGTTCGTCGAGCGGCTCGCTCAGGACCATGGCGTTATGGGCGCGCTGGTCGCAATTGAGGCGCGGACAGATGCGGCAATTGATGCCGATGGGCGTGGCATGGGCGGGGCTGGCGGCGAAATCCTCGGCATAGCCGATCCGGTCCACATGCTCGACCGCGCAGCCCATGGCCACGGCAAGCCGCACGTCCTGCGCATGCCGCGTGACGCTGGGCCGGTCGACGGTGCGGGCGAAGACGAAGAACTGGCTGGTGTCCGGCATCTCGACGAATTGCGGCACGATGCGCCCCGGCATCCGGAACGAGGTGTGAACGTCGAGACGCGGGCAGGCGCCGCCATATTCGGCGAGGTGGAAGTCGGTGGCGTTGAACCGCTTGGTGACGTTGCCGGCCTTGTCGATCCTGAGGAAGAAGAACGGCACCCCCTGCGCGCCCGAGCGTTGCAGCGTCGTCGCCCGGTGGCAGGCCTGTTCGAAGCTGACGCCGAAGCGGGTGGCGAGATGGTCGAAATCGTATTTCGACGCCAGCGCCTCGGCGAGATACGGCCCATAGGGCATCAGAACGGCGGCGGCGAAGTAATTCGCCAGTTCCACCCGGCAGCGTGCGAGGCCATGGGCGTCAGAGATGTTCGAGGCCGCAAGGATCTCGTCGAAAAGCGCCCGGTTCTCGATCAGGCCCGCCACATGCACAAGCTGGAAGACGCGGTTGGGGTGGTCGAGCGCCTCCGACAGCAGGACCTCGCGGCTTGGCTCGTCGTATTGTCGCAGCGTGTCGGGCATGTCCTCGACCCGGACGAGCCGCACGCGCAGGCCCAGCCGGTCGCGGAGGGCGGCCTTGACCTCTGCATAGACATCGTCCGGCGCCACATGGCGGCCGCCCCAGAAAGCCTCTGCCGCCCGTTCGAGACTGTCGAAATGGTTGTTGTTGCGCCGGAAAAAGTTGTGCACCGCCGCCTCGGGCGAGGTCATCACCAGCGGCCCGGTCTCGTCGCCGCCGGCGGCCATGGTCATCAGCTGGTCGGTCGCCGCCAGATAGGCGCGGTGCAGCTTGAGCATCGCCGAGACGAGGTCGGGGCTGTGGATCTGGGCCGCGCGCAACTGCGGCAGGTCAGGGCGGTTGCCGTCGAAAAGCGTGTCCTGAAGCGCCGCGCGCAGATCGGCGAGGACCGAGGTGTCGTCATCCTCCGCGATCTCGCGCCAGTCGACGCCATAGACCTCGAAGAGCTTCAGCATCACCGGCACCGAGACGCTGCGCTCGTTCTTTTCCAGCAGGTTCACGTAGGACGTGGAGACACCCAGGCTCCGCCCCATCTGCGCCTGCGTCTGCCCCTGTTCCAGCCGCAGGCGGCGCAGGCGGGGCCCGATGAAGGTTTTCAGCATGCCGTTGTATCCAGATAATTTCACAACTTTACAGATTCTATAACATGTAAATTCTCGCGTTTACAGCAGGACCCGGAAAGTTTTCCTCAAACGGTCGCGATCAGGCATGGTCCACCCAAGCCCAGGCGAGGAGGAGCCTTTCACATGAAAACCGGTCACACCCATCTGTTCATTCCCGGTCCGACCAATGTCCCCGACGAGGTCCGCCGCGCGATGAATGTCGGGCAGGAGGACATGCGCGCGCCGGATTTCGGCGAGCTGACGCTGGGTCTTTTCTCGGACCTCAAGCGCGTCATGCGCACCACGACGGGCGAGGTCTTCATCTTCCCCGGCTCCGGCACGGCGGCGTGGGAGGCGGCGATCACCAACACGCTGAACCCCGGCGACAAGGTCCTGATGGCCCGCTTCGGCCAGTTCTCGACGCTGTGGGTGGAGATGGCCGAACGCTTCGGCCTCGACGTGGAGGTGATCGACGTGGCCTGGGGCGCGGGCGTGCCGGTGGCCGAATTCGAGCGGCGTCTCGGGGCCGACACGAAGGACGAGATCAAGGCCGTCTTCGTCACCCACAACGAGACCGCGACCGGCGTCACCTCCGACGTCGCCGCCGTGCGCCGGGCGCTCGATTCGTGCTTCCACGACGCGCTTCTCTTCGTCGATGGCGTGTCCTCCATCGCGTCTATCGATTTCCGGATGGATGACTGGGGCGTCGACCTTGCCGTCACCGGCAGCCAGAAGGGCCTGATGTGCCCCGCGGGCCTTGGCATCCTCGCCGTCAGCCAGAAGGCGATGGAAGTTTCCCGCCATTCCACCATGCGCCGCGCCTATTTCGAATTCATGGACATGGTGAAGCTGAACGCCGACGGCTACTTCCCCTACACGCCGCCCACGCCGCTTCTGCGGGGTCTGCGCGCCGCGCTCGACCGGCTGTTCCGCGAGGGGCTGGACGAAGTGATCGCCCGCCATGCCCGGATTGCCGAAGGCGTGCGCCGCGGCGTGCATGCCTGGGGTCTCGACCTCGTGGCCGAGCATCCGAGCTTCTACTCCGACACGGTGTCGGCCATCCGCACGCCCGAGGACGTGGATGCCCGCGACGTGCTGCGCATCGCTTATGACGAGATGAACACGAGCTTCGGCTCGGGCCTCGCGCGGCTGTCGGGCAAGGTGTTCCGCATCGGGCATCTGGGCGACTTCAACGAGGGCATGGCGCTGACGGCGCTGTCGATCGTGGAGATGTCGCTGGTGCGCGCCGGCGCACGGATCCAGCTGGGGGCCGGCGTTGCCGCTGCTCAGCGACATTTCACGGGCGTGGCCACGGCCAATCCCGTCCTGCGGGTCGCGGCGGAATAAGTCGCCCCGCAACCGACTGAAGAAAAGGAATAAACCCGTGTCCCACACGCTCCATCCGCTTCGGCGGCAAAGGCTTCATCGTTCCGAACTGGCGGTCCCCGCCTCGAACCCGACCATGGTCGACAAGGCCGCAGACAGCGCCGCCGACGTGGTGTTCCTCGACCTCGAGGACGCCGTCGCTCCGCCCGAGAAGGAGCAGGCGCGCAAGAACGCGATCCAGGCGCTGAACGACATCGACTGGGCCGGGAAGGGCAAGACGGTCAGCGTCAGGATCAACGGGCTCGACACCCATTACATGTATCGCGACGTGGTCGATATCATGGAGCAGGCGGGCGACAGGGTGCACACGCTGCTGGTGCCCAAGGTCGGCGTGCCGGCGGATCTCTACATGGTCGAGGCGATGGTCAACCAGATCGAGCAGGGCACCGGCGTCGAGACGCGCGTGGGGCTCGAGGCGCTGATCGAGACGGCGCTCGGCATGGCGAACGTGGAGGCCATCGCGCAATTCGGTGGCCGGCTGGAGTGTCTGCATTTCGGTGTGGCCGATTACGCCGCCTCCATGCGGGCGCGCACGGTGAATATCGGTGGGCTGAACCCCGACTATCCGGGCGACCAGTGGCATGCCTCGATCACGCGGATGGTCATCGCCTGCCGCGCCTATGGCCTCCGCGCCGTGGACGGACCCTTCGGCGATTTCTCCGACCCCGACGGCTACAAGGACGCCGCGCGTCGCGCCGCCGCGCTGGGCTGCGAGGGCAAATGGGCCATCCACCCCAGCCAGATTGCGCTCGCCAACGAGGTCTTCAGCCCGCCCGAGGCGGAGGTGAGCCGGGCGGAACGCATCATCGAGGAACTGAAGAAGGCCGAGGCCGAGGGCAAGGGCGCCGCCAGCCTCGACGGCAAGATGATCGACGCGGCCTCCGAGAAGATGGCCCGCAACGTGATCGACATGGCCAAGGCGATCGCCGCCAAAAGTGAGGGCGCCTCGGCGTGAGCTTTGCGTAAGGCGGGACTTGTCCCGCCGCCCCCGGGGCTCGCCCCGCCCATGATCGGCAAGGAGGAGACGACATGGACATCCACGAACATCAGGCCAAGGACATCCTTGCCCAATTCGGCGTTCCGGTGCCGAAAGGCGGCCTCGCCTTTTCCCCGGAACAGGCGGCCCACCGCGCGCGGGAGATTGGCCTGCCCTGTGTGGTCAAGGCGCAGATCCATTCCGGCGGACGCGGCGAGGCGGGCGGTGTGAAGCTCTGCAAGACCGAAGCGGAGGTCCGCGATTACGCCGCCGACCTGCTCGGCAGGACGCTGGTCACCAAGCAGACGGGCGCGTCGGGCAAGACCGTCCACCGCCTCTGGGTCGAGGACGCCACCGATATCGCGCAGGAGATCTACCTGGGCTTCGTGCTCGACCGGAAGTCCGAACGCATCATGATCGTCGCCTCCGGCCATGGCGGGATGGAGATCGAGGATCTCGCCCACGAGGACCCCGACAGCCTCGTGCGCATGGTCATCGACCCGGCCACGGGGCTGGTGGAGTTCCAGGCGCGAGAGCTTGCCTTCCGCCTCGGGCTGAAAGGCAAGCAGATCGGCCAGATGGTGACGACGCTGCGCGCCTGCTACCGCGCCTATCGCGATCTGGATGCCATGATGGTGGAGATCAATCCGCTGGCCATCACCGGGGAGGGCGACCTCGTGGCGCTCGACGCCAAGATGTCCTTCGACACCAACGCGCTGTTCCGCCGACCGCAGGTCGCCGCGCTGCGCGACCCCGCGCAGGAGGACGCCCGCGAGGCGATGGCCGCTGATCATGGTCTCGCCTATGTCGGCCTCGACGGCGATATCGGCTGCATCATCAACGGTGCCGGTCTCGCCATGGCCACGATGGACATGATCAAGCTTGCGGGGGGTGAACCCGCGAACTTCCTCGACATCGGCGGCGGCGCTTCGCCCGACCGTGTGGTGACGGCGTTCCGCACCGTGCTGACCGACCCCAATGTCAGCGTGATCCTCGTCAACATCTTCGCGGGCATCAACCGCTGCGACTGGATCGCGAAGGGCGTGGTGCAGGCCTACAAGGAGGTCGGCCTCACGATCCCCGTGGTCGTCCGCCTGTCGGGCACCAACGTGACCGAGGGGCGCGCGATCCTCGATCAGGCCGACGTTCCGATCATCACCGCAGGCACGCTCGCCGAAGCGGCGGAGGCCGCCGTCGCGGCCCGTCCGCAACCTGTCGCTGCCGAATAGGGGAGGAGAGACCCATGGCCATTCTGATCACCGAAGAGACCCGCGTCGTCGTGCAGGGCATGACCGGCCGCATCGGCCAGTTCCACACACAGGAAATGATCGAGGCGGGCACGAAGGTGGTGGCGGGCGTGACCCCGGGGAAGGGCGGCACCAGCGTGCTGAACCGGCCCCAGTTCGACACCATGCGCGAGGCGGTGGAGGCGACCGGCGCCGATGCCTCGCTTCTGTTCGTGCCCCCGCCCATGGCCGCCGACGCGATGATGGAGGCCGCCGAGGCGGGCATCAGGACCGCCGTCTGCGTGACCGACGGTCTGCCCGCGCAGGACATGATGAAGGTCAAACGCTTTCTCCGCCGCTACCCGCGCGAGAAGAAGATGCGCCTGATCGGACCGAACTGCGCGGGCATCATCTCGCCCGGCAAGGGCTTCATGGGCATCATGCCGCCGCATATCTACACCCCCGGACGCGTGGGTATCGTCGGCCGGTCCGGCACATTGGGCTACGAGGCGGCAAGCCAGATGTCGGCGCTGGGGATCGGCGTCTCCTCCTCCATCGGCATCGGCGGCGACCCGATCAACGGCTCGTCCTTCCGCGATATCCTCAAGCTGTTCGAAAACGACCCCGAGACCGATGCCGTCATCATGATCGGTGAGATCGGCGGCCCGCAGGAGGCCGAGGCCGCGGCCTATGTGCGCGATCACATGAGCAAACCCGTCGCGGCCTATGTCGCGGGGCTTTCGGCGCCGAAGGGCCGCAAGATGGGCCATGCGGGCGCGATCATCTCGGCCTTCGGCGAAAGTGCGCAGGAAAAGGTCGAGATCCTGCAGGAGGCCGGGATCACCGTCGCGCCGAACCCGTCGCTGATGGGCGAGACGGTGGCGCGCATCCTCGACATGAAGGAAGCGGCATGAGCCGGGCGGAGACATTCCCGATGATCGACATGAAGCGGGCCGAGGACTGGGTCGGCCGGACCGAAGTGGCATGGGGCAAGCTCACGCCGCAACTGGCGGGCATGCTCAAGGCCGCCGTCGGGCACCGGAAGTTCATCGACCGAGACACGCGCAACTCCGCGCTTCTGCCGCGGCTCTGGCACTGGGCGGCCTTCCCGGAATTCGTGCCGCTGTCGGAACTGGGCGAGGACGGGCATCCAAAGCTCGGGCGCTTCCTGCCGCCGCTGGCCTTCAAGCGGCGCATGTGGGCGGCCGGACGGCTGAACTTCCACGGCAGCCTCAGGATCGGCGAACGGCTGCGCCGCAAGTCCGAGATCAGGGCGGTCACGCCGAAATCGGGCGGCACGGGTGAGATGGTCTTCGTCACCGTCGCCCACGAGATCGAGGGCGAGAACGGCGCCTTCATCGAGGAGGAGCAGGACATCGTCTACCTGCACATCCCCGAAGAATATGCGCCTCCGAAACGTGTGCCCGAGATCGAGGCCCCGGATTTCGACGAGCCCGTGCCCGTGAACGAGGCGCGGCTTTTCCGTTTTTCGGCAGCCACGTACAACGCGCACCGCATCCATTACGACCTGCCTTACGCGCGCGAGGTGGAGAAATATCCCGCCCTCGTGACGCACGGGCCGATGCAGGCGATGCTGCTCATCGACGCGGCCACGCGGCACGCGGGCGAGGCACCCAAGCGGTTCAGGTTCCGCGGCGTGCACCCGATGTTTCACGATCATGACCTGAGGGTACAGGGCAAGCGGGAGCCCGGGGGGCGGGTGATGAAGCTCGGGACCGCGGCGCCTGACGGGTATCTTGGAATGACAGCGGAAGCGGGGTGGGACTGATGGGCGTTCTTTCAGGCATGCGGGTGGTCGAGGGCTCGGCCTTTGTCGCGGTGCCGCTGGCGGGGATGACGCTGGCGCAGATGGGCGCGGACGTGATCCGCTTCGACCGGCTGGAGGGCGGTCTCGACGCGGGCCGCTGGCCGGTGACGAAGGACGGCCAGAGCCTGTTCTGGGCGGGGCTCAACAAGGGCAAGCGGTCGATCGCGATCGACATGAAAACCCCGCGCGCGCGTGAGATCATCTCGGAGATCATCACCGCCCCCGGCGAGGATGCGGGGCTGTTCATCACCAACCTGCGCGTGCGCGGCTGGATGGATTACGAGACGCTGTCGGCCCGGCGGCCGGACCTCTGCATGGTCACGCTGATGGGCGACCGGCACGGGCGGCCGGCGGTCGATTACACGGTCAACCCGTCGCTGGGGTTCCCCGACGCCACGGGGCCAGTCGGCTCGACCGAACCGGTTGCCCATGTGCTGCCGGCATGGGACTGCATCGCGGGCAACATGGTGGTGACGGCCCTTCTGGCCGCGGAGCGCAAGCGGCTGCGCCAGGGTCAGGGCTCGGGCGTGGAGCTGTCGCTCAAGGATGTCGCCGCGGCGATGCTGGGACATCTGGGCATCATCGGCGAGGTGGAGATCAACGGCGTTTCCCGAGAGAAATCGGGCAATGCGCTCTATGGCGCCTATGGCCAGGATTTCCTCTGCGCCGACGGGCAGAGGGTCATGGTGATCGGGCTGACCGACCGGCAATGGCGGGGCCTTCTGAACGTCACGGGAACGCGCGAGGAGATGGCGGCGCTGGAGACGCGTCTGGGCGAGAGCCTGTCGGACGAGGGCGCGCGCTGGCGGCACCGCGACGCGATCACGGCGATCCTGAAGCCGTGGTTCGCGGCGCGCAAGGTGGACGACTTCGCCACGATGTTCGACGAGGCGGGCGTGACATGGTCGATCTTCCGCGACTTCGCAACGGCGCTTGCCGAGGACCCGGACCTGTCGCTTGCCAACCCGATGTTCAGCCGTCTCGAGCAGCCGGGGATCGGCGCCTACCGCGTGCCCGGAACGCCGATGAGCATCTCGGGCGAGGCGCGCGAGGCGCCGGTGCGCGCGCCGCTGCTGGGCGAGCATACCGAGGAGATCCTTGGCGATGTGGCAGGCCTGCCCGACACCGAGATCGCGGCGCTGTTCGATGCGGGCATCGTGGCGCAGGCGGCGCGGTCGGGGGATGCGTCGCGCATGGCGTCGTGAAAGGGTAGGCACGCCCTCGGGCCCCCGTACCGGGAGCCGCTCGGCCGCGCCTGATGCCTCCGGCGGGGAATATTTGAAACCAGAGGAAGGAGGGGTCACTCCAGGGTGGCCAGCCGCGCCTCCTGTCTTGCGATGAGCGTATCGAGTTCCGCGATGGTCTCGGCGGAGAGGCCGGGCGCGGGTTTGCGCGCGGTGGCATGCGCGATGGCGCGGCGCCGGGCCAGAGTGTGCTTGCGGATCGCGAGGCCGAGGCCCGGCTGCGCCTCTTAGCGGATGAGCGGCAGGTAGGCGTCGAAGAGATCGCGGGCGGCGGTTTCCGCGCCCGCCTGCATCAGGCGCACCACGTCGGCCATCATCTCGGGGTAGGCGAAGCCGGTCATCGCGCCATCGGCGCCGCGGATCATTTCCTCGAGCAGGAACTGGGCCCCGTTGCCGCAGAGGATCGAGACACGGCGCGCGCCGGTCGCCTCGGCGCGGCGCAGGGTCGAGATCTTTTCCAGTCCCGGCCAGGCCTCGTGTTTCAGCATGACGCAAGCAGGGTGGTCCGCGAAGATCTTCAGGCAGACGGAGGCGGACATCTCGACCCCGGTGACCAGCGGGAAATCCTGCAACACCCAGGGGATGTCGCCCAGCACCTCGGCCACATTGGCGAAATAGCCGAGGATCTGCTCGTCTGACCTGAGCCCGGACTGGGGTGCGACCATCACGCCCGCCGCGCCCTTGTCCATCGCGGTTTTCGCGAGCGCCCCGATGGCGGCGAGCCCCGGCGCGGAGACGCCCACGACGACGGGGACCGAGGCGCGCGCGGTGACGCGGGTCACGACCTCGACGCTTTCCTCGGCGGAGAGCTTCCCGGCCTCGCCCATCATGCCGAGGATCGTGAGGCCGGTCGCGCCCTTGTCCTCGTAGAAATCGACCATGCTGTCGATGCTGGCAAGGTCGAGCGCGCCGTCGGGCAGGAAGGGCGTGACGGCGATTGTGAAGACGCCTTTGGCCGTTTCATCGAGCATGGTGGTCTCCGGGCTGGTGATCTGGATTATGGCTCTGGTCCAGGGCGATGCGGCCGAGCGCCGTGGCTGTGGCGGCCTGGCACGGGTCGATGACGGGCAGGCCGAGCGCGGTTTCCAGCGCGAGGCGGTAGCGGGCCATGCCGGCGCAGCCGAGGATCAGCACATCGGCGCCGTCACGGTCGCGGAGCTGCGTGCCGACCTCGGTCATTCGGTCAAGCGTGGTGGTCTCGTCGGCAAGCGCCGCCACGCCGAGGCCAAGGGCCCGGTCGCCGGCGAAGCGGTCCATGACGCCCATGGCGCCGAAGGCGCGCAGGTGACGGGGGATGGAGGCGGGCAGGATCGCGATGACGCCGAAGCGCTGGCCGAGGGTGAGCGCGCTGGCGACCGCGGCCTCCTGGATACCGAGAACGGGTTTGGTGGTCCGGTCGCGGAGCGCGTGGAGGCCCGGATCGCCGAAACAGGCGATAACGAAGCCGGCGGCGTCGTGGCGCGTGTCGGCAAGGGACAGGAGCGGCGGGATCACCAGGTCGGCCTGGGCCTGGCTTTCGATGCCGGGCGGGCCTTCGGAGAGGGTGAGGCAGGCGATCCGCAGGCCCATGCCGTCGGCCATCGGGCGCAGCGGATCGAGCGCCGCGTCGATCCCGTCGGTTACGGTTTGCGAGGAATTGGGGTTCATGACGTAGAGCGTGCTCATGGGTCTGGATCAGGCGCCGGGCTTCGTCGCCTGCTGGATCTCGATCTGGTAGCCTTCGGGGTCCTCGAAGACGAAGGCGCGGATGCCGATGGTGTCGTTGACGAAAAGCCGGGAGAGGTTCGCGACCCCCTGCGCCCTCGCGTAGGCGTACCAGGCGTCGACGTCCTCCACCCGCACGCAGAGCTGCACGGGGCGCGTTTCGGCCCATTTGTGCATGCCATGGGCTTCGTCCACGAGGCCCACATGGGCGCCGTCGCAGATCTTCATGATCTTGGCGAGGCCCCCCTGGTCGATCACCAGCGGAAACCCCATCACGTCGCGGTAGAAGGCCTCGACGCGGGGGAGGTCGCGGTAGTAGAGGAAGGTGATGGCAAGGATGTTGGGGCTGTCGGGCCGGGTCATATGGGGCGTCCTGTGATGTCGCGCGTCTCGGTGCCGATGGCGGCGCGGTGGAGCCATTGGCCGGTGCCGGGGATGCCTCGATAGGTGCCGCCCTCCACGACCTGCCTGCCACGCAGGAACACATGCACCGGCCAGCCGGTGACTCCGTGCCCTTCCCACGGGTTGTAGCCCACGTTGTCGTGGAGGTCGTCGGCCCCGTAGGTCACCGTGCGGGCGGGGTCCCAGAGCGTGAGGTCGGCGTCGTAGCCGGGCGCGATATGGCCCTTGGTGGCGAGGCCATAGAGCCGCGCGGGGGCCGTGGCGGTGAGTTCGACGAATTTCTCGAGGCCGAGGCGGCCCCGGCTCACCATCGCGTCGAACATCAGCGGCAGGCGCACCTCGAGCCCCGGCATGCCGTTGGCGATGGCGGGGAAAGGCGCGTCGGGTCCGGCCGAAAGCTTGCCCGTTTCGTCGAAGCGATAGGGCGCGTGATCGGAGGAGACGAGCTGCAGGTCGCCGCGGGCGAGCCCTGCCCAGAGCGCCTCCTGGTCGGCGCGGGTCCGCTGCGGCGGTGAGCACATCCATTTCGCGCCCTCGACACCGGGGCGGTCGAGGACGTCCTCTGTCTGAAAGAGGTAATGCGGACAGGTCTCGGCCCAGACGGGGGCGCCGCGGGCGCGGGCGGCGGCGATCTCGGCCACGGCTTCGGCGGTCGAGACGTGGAAGATCATGACCGGGGCGCGGGCTTCCTCGGCGAGGCGGCACATGCGGGCGACGGCCTCGATCTCGGCGGCGCGGGGGCGGGAGGCGGCGTGGTCGATCGGCCGCGTTCGGCCTTCGGCCAGAAGTCTCGTGCGCGCCTCTGCGATGATCGCGTCGTTCTCGGCATGGATGCAGGTGAGCGCGCCGGCCTCCCGCGCGATGCTGAGCGCCCGGAGGATCCGGGCGTCGTCGAGGCCGATATTGTAGGTGGTGAAGACCTTGAGGGAGCGATGGCCCTGGCCGATGAGGGCCGCGAGGTCGGTCTCGTAGTCCGGCGCCTGCGGGTCCGCGAGGATGAGGTGAAAGGCGTGGTCGATGGCCGCCCCGCGCGCGCCCCGTGCGGCATAGTCGGCGGCGGCCTCGGCAAGGCGCTGTCCTTTGGCCTGGGCGGCGAAGGAAATCACCGAGGTCGTGCCGCCCATCGCCGCCGAGCGCGTGGCCGTCTCGAACGTGTCGGCGTTCATCAGGCCCATGCCGGACATCTGTTCGATATGGCAATGCGGATCGACACCGCCGGGGGTCACGATCAGGCCGTCCGCGTCGATACTCTCGGCGCCGGTCAGGCCGCTGCCGATGGCGGCGATCCTGCCCTCCGATATAGCGATGTCGGCCGTAAAGACCGTTTCGGCCGTGGCCACGCGCCCGCCCTCGATGACCAGATCGTACTCCATCTCGGGCGCGACCTTGGGGCAGGCGCGGGGCCAAGTCCAGACCGCCGCTGGACGCCGCCCCGGCCGCGTGCAAGACCATGCGCAGACGATCCGGAGGGGTGACATGGGCCGCGCGGTGATGATCCAGGGCACGGGTTCCAACGTGGGCAAGTCGCTCATCGTGGCGGGACTGGTGCGGGCGGCACGGGCGCGGGGCATCGACGTGGCCCCGTTCAAGCCGCAGAACATGTCGAACAACGCCGCCGTGACCGCCGATGGCGGCGAGATCGGGCGCGCGCAGGCGCTGCAGGCGCTTGCGGCGGGGCTGGCCCCGCAGACCGACATGAACCCGGTCCTGCTGAAGCCCGAGACGGATACGGGCGCGCAGGTCGTGGTGCAGGGCAGGCGACTGATGCGGTCGGAGGCCGGGGATTACGGTGCGCTCAAGGGGCGGTTGATGGGCCCCGTGCTGGAAAGCTTCGGACGGCTGAAGGCGGCGCATGAGCTGGTGGTCGTGGAAGGCGCGGGCAGCCCGGCGGAGGTCAACCTGCGCGCCCGCGACATCGCCAACATGGGTTTCGCCGAGGCCGCTTGCGTGCCCGTGGTGCTGGCCGGCGATATCGACCGGGGCGGGGTGATCGCGCAGATCGTGGGCACGCAGGCGGTGCTGGACCCGGACGACGCCGCCCGGATCGAGGGCTTTCTGATCAACCGCTTTCGCGGCGATCCGCGCCTGTTCGACGACGGTTATGCGCGGATCGCGGCGCAGACAGGCTGGCGCGGCTTTGGCGTATTGCCGTGGTTCGCGGACGCCTGGCGGCTACCGGCGGAGGATGCGCTTGACCTCGACGCGCCGGAGCGGCCGAGCGACTTTCACATCGTCTGCCTCGCACTGTCGCGGATCGCGAATTTCGACGATCTCGACCCGCTGAAGCAGGAGCCGGGCGTGCGGCTGACCATGCTGGGCCCGGGGCGTGCGATCCCCGGCGATGCGGATCTCGTGATCCTGCCGGGGACGAAATCGACGCGCGGCGATCTGGCCTTCCTGCGGGCGCAGGACTGGGACATCGACCTCAGGGCGCATGTCCGGCGCGGCGGCCACGTGTTGGGCATTTGCGGCGGCTACCAGATGCTGGGCCGCATGGTGGACGACCCCGAGGGGATCGAGGGGGCGCCGGGGGCAACAGAGGGCCTCGGGTTCTTGCAGGTCGAAACGGTGATGACGCCGGAAAAGCGCCTGACGGAGGTCGACGCGGTGCATGCCGCGACCGGGCGGGCGTTCCACGGCTACGAGATCCATATCGGCCGGACCGAGGGGCCGGATCGCGCACGGCCCTTCGCCCATCTGGCCGGCGCGCCGGAAGGGGCGGCGGATGCCACGGGCCGGGTGCAGGGCAGCTACCTTCATGGCATGTTCCGCGACGACGGTTTTCGCGCCGCGTGGCTCGCCGGGTTCGGCGTGGCCGCGACCGGGCAGTCCTACGGCGCGGGCGTCGAGGCCACGCTCGACGCGCTCGCGGCGCATATGGAGGCCCATCTCGACGTGGCGGGCCTGCTTGCCATCGCGCGTTAGCCCGTGATCACGCCGCGCAGCTCCGCCAGTTTCTCGGCCACGAGCGCCGGCTTGCCGCGCGCCTCGATGTTCAGGCGCAGAAGCGGCTCGGTGTTCGACGCACGCAGGTTGAAGCGCCAGTCCCCGAAGCTGAGCGACAGGCCGTCCGTGTCGTCGCGCGATGCCGCCTTGGGGGCGTATTCGTCCTCGATCCGCGCGATCACGGTCCTGGCGTCCGCCACGCGGAAATTGACCTCGCCCGAGGACGGGTAGGCGGCGCGGCGTTCGGCCATCATGTCCTTCAGGCTCTCGCCCCGGCGGCAGATCAGTTCGACCACCAGAAGCCACGGGATCATGCCGCTGTCGCAGGCCATGAAGTCGCGGAAATAGTGATGCGCCGACATCTCGCCGCCGTAGATGGCGCCGGTATCCCGCATCACCTGCTTGATGTGACTGTGGCCGCAGCGCGACTGGATCGCCTCGCCGCCGAGTTCCTCGATGATCGCCTGCGTGGCCCAGACCACGCGCGGGTCATGGACGATCTTCTCGCCCGGTTCCTTGGTGAGGAAGGCCTCGGCCAGAAGCCCCACCACGTATTCGCCCGGGATGAACCCGCCTTCGTGGTCGAAGAAGAAGCAGCGGTCGAAATCCCCGTCCCATGCGACGCCGATATCGGCCCCGTGTTTCACCACCGGGTCTGCGGTCTTGGGCTGGTTTTCGTCCAGCAGCGGGTTGGGGATGCCGTTGGGAAAGCTGCCATCGGGTTCGTGATCGACGCGGATGAACTCCAGCGGCGCGCCGGCCCCCGCGAGGGCGTCCGCGATGGCGTCGAACGTGGGCCCAGCGGCTCCGTTCCCGGCATTCACCAGCACCTTCATCGGCGTGAGCGCGGAGACGTCGACGAACTCCATCAGCTTGGCCACATAGGCCGCGCGCGAATCGGAAGCATCCGTCACCTTGCCGCCTGCCACGTCACCTGCGAAGTCGCCGCTTTCGGCCAGTGCCTTGATCGCGTCCATCCCTTCGCCCGAGCCGATCGGGGCGGAGCCGCGCTGCACCATCTTCATCCCGTTGTAATCCATCGGGTTGTGCGAGGCGGTGACGCAGATGCCGCCATCGGCGTCCAGATGGGTGACGGCGAAATAGGTCTCCTCGGTGCCGGACAGGCCGAGGTCCAGCACCTCGACACCGGCATCGACGAGGCCGCGCGCCAGCGCCTGCGACAGCTCTTCCGAGGAGGGGCGCACGTCGCGGCCGATCACCACGCGGCTGGCCTTCATCACCTCGGCGAAGGCCCGGCCCACGCGATAGGCGATGTCGGGGTTCAGCTCGTCCCCCAGTCGGCCGCGGATGTCATAGGCCTTGAAACAGGTGAGCGGGGTGGAAAGCGCGTCCATGGGACCTCCGGGAAAAACGCATCAACCGAAATCGCCACCGCTCTACCCCATCCCGGCGCACCGATCCAGCCGGTCGCTTGGCCCCGCGCCGCTTTGCGCTAAGGTTCGGGGCGGGAGGTGGCGAAGATGCTCATCGTTGCGCCGCGGACGATCGCCAATGCCGGTGTTCTCGAAACCCGGTCGCTGCCGAAGAAATTCTTCGGCCGGGTGCAGCTTGTGCCGAAGGGCGCGAGCCTTGGCCTCTGGGCGCGGCTGATCCTCGAGATCCAGTTTCTTCGTTACATCGCGGCGCTGGTGCCCTTCATCGCCTTCCCCTTCATGTCCAACGAACTCGCCCTGCCGGTGACGCAGGCGCCGCTGGCCATGGTCCTTGTCATCGCGGTGGTGGAAATGCGCGTGCTGCGCCTGTCCGACCGCGCGCGGGAGCGTCTGGTGACCGAGGACGACGCGGCGCGGCGGCTGGACGCCTTCGCCTTCCGCGCCCGCGCCGCGCTTCGCCGGATCGCGGCGCGGCACGGCATCGCGGAGGGCGAGATCCTGCTGGTGGCCGAGCAGTCCGAACTCGCCCGCGTGCCGCCGCTCACGCTTGTGTCGGTCCAGTCCGCCGTGCCGGGGCCGCATCTGCTGGACCTCGACGCGGAGGATCGCGCGATCCTGGAGGAGACGCTCTTCGACGAGGACCTGACCGAACGGATGCTGCACGACGTGAACATGCGCGAGGGGCAACCCATCCGCGAGGTCCGGATCGAAGCGCGCAGCGTGTCGGCCCATGCCCGTCTCGCCGCCGCCCTGAAAGCGCGCGACGCGACCGACCCCGAACCGGTGGAGGCCTGAGACGATGGCGGTCAATGCGCGGGCGATCTCGGCCGGCGAGGCGCTGAAGGTGCTCGATCAGGGCTGGGCCGCCCAGGCGACGGGCGGGCTGCAGGTCAGCTGGATGCTCCACGGTCGGCCCGGCGTCGGGAAAACCGAGTTGGTCCAGACGCTTGCCGCCCGAAAGGGGGCCGCGCTCTACGACCTGCGCCTGACCACGATCGAGCCGCAGGACCTGCGTGGGCTGCCGTTCTACGACCATGAAACCGCGCGCACCGTCTGGTACCGGCCCGAGGATCTGCCCGACGATCCCGACCGCCCCGCGATCCTGTTCCTCGACGAGCTGACCGCCGCGGCACCCACGCTGCAGCCCACGGTCTACGGGTTGTTGCAGGAGCGGCGCGTGGGCCGCCATCGCCTGCCCGACAGCGTTTTCATCGTCGCGGCCGGCAACATGGTCGAGGACGGGGCCATCGCCTACGAGATGGGCACCGCGCTGAGCGACCGGCTGATCCACATGATCGTGCAGGCCGATGCCGATGACTGGCTGACGAGTTACGCCCCCGGTGCGGGCATCCATCCGGCTGTTGCGGCTTTCCTGCGCGGGCGCCCGGATCTTCTGGAGACGACCGAGGACGCGCTCCGCCGGGGCCATGCCATCGCCTGCACGCCGCGTAGCTGGACCCGCGTGAGCCAGATCCTCCACGCCGTGACCGACCGCGCGGCGCGGCAGGTCATGATCGCGGGCACCGTGGGGGAGGCCGCCGCCGCCGAGTTCGCGCTCATCGCCGACGAGATCGAGGCCTCGGTGCAGGTCGCCGCCATGCTCGCCGCGCCTCGGGACGAGCGGGCGGAAATCTATCCGCAAAGCCTCCATGGCCTCACCGCGCTGATCTACGGGCTGATCGGCGCGGTGGACGAGGCGACGCTTCCCGCTGGGATCGAGATCCTCGCCGACATGCGCGGGCTGTCCGGCCCCGCGCACCGGGCGCTGCCGCTGTCGGAACTGGCGAGCTTCGGCTTCGAACTCTTGATCGGGCGGGCGCTGGAAAAGGGCTGGCAGGACGTTTTCGCGCGCTCCGACGCCTATGCCGACTATGCCCGCGAGCGTGAAGCGGCGGGCCTGTGACATCCCACTCCACCCGCGCCGCCCGCGCTCTCGCCCATCTGGGCGAGACCGACCCCGCGCTCGCCGTCCTGTCGCTGTGGTGTGGGCACAGGGACGGGGAGGGGGCCACTCGGACCATGGGCGACACGATCGTCTACGGGCCGGGGTTCGCGTCGCTGGGCCTTGCCGAACAGGTCGGCCTCGCCGCCCATCACGTCCTTCACGTCGCGCTGCGTCACGCGAACCGGCAGGCGGGGCTGGCCGAGCGACTGGGGCCGCGCTTCGATGCCTCGCTCTACGGGCTTGCCGCCGACGGGATCATCAACGAGACGCTTCTTCTGGCGGGGCACGGATTGCCGCGTCCTGCGGTCACGCTGACCGACCTGCTGGAGGAAATCGGCCGCCCCGCGAAATCGCCGGTCGAGGCGCTGGCCGACTGGGACGCCGACCGGCTTGCCATGCTCCTCCATTCCGACGCGCGGATGGCCGAGAAGGCGCGCGACTGGGGCGTAACCCGCGGCTTCGCGCAGGACCTGAGCCTCGGCGAGCCCGATGACGAAGGGGAGCGGCAACAGACCGCGGACTGGCGCAACCAGCTGCTTCGTGCGCTGGAGGCGGGCCGCAAGGCGGGAACAGGGATCGGGCGGCTGGGTGCGATCCTTGCCGACATGGCGCCTGCGGAAACCGCGTGGGAGGTCGTCCTGCGCGGCATCCTCGCCCGCGCATTGATCGACCGGCCGCGCCCGTCGCACCGTCGTCCGGCCGGCGCGTGGGTCGCCATGATGGCCGAGGCGCAGGCCCATGGCCGCCCCGAGCCCGCGTTTCAGCCCGGCCGCGCGCGGCAGTCCGACCGGCCGCGGATCGCCATCGGGCTCGACACCTCCAGCTCCATCGACCCGCTGACCCTGTCGCTGTTCCTCGCCGAGGCCGAGGGCATCGTCCGCCGTACCGGGGCGGAGGCGCATTTCCTGGCCTTCGACGAGACGGTGCACGAGGTGCGGCGGCTCGACGGCGCGGGCTGGCGGGGGCTGCGTGACATCGCGCTTCGCACGGGCGGCGGCACCGATTTCGCGCCGGTTCTGGAGGCTGCGGGGGGTCTGAACCCTTCCATCGCCGTCATCCTCACCGATCTCGACGCGCCTTTCGGTCGCGAGCCGCGCGTCCCCGTGCTCTGGGCCGTGCCCGGACGGCAGGAGGTCGCGCCGCCGCCTTTCGGCCGGATCCTGCGCATCGGCGAGATGTGAACCTCAGACGAGGCTTGCCTCCGCCTCCGCCTCCGATTCCCGCTGCGCGTTCTGCCAGTCCGGCGCGATCCACGGCGCGCGGTTGTCGCGCGCCAGCATCGGCCGCCCGAGGATGTGATCGGCCGCCTTTTCGCCCACCATGATCGAGGGCGCGTTGGTGTTACCGTTGGTGATCTGCGGAAAGATAGAGGAATCCGCGAGGCGGAGGCCCTCGACGCCGATGACGCGCGTCTGGGGGTCGACCACGGCCATCGGATCGTCCGCGCGCCCCATCCGGCAGGTCCCGCAGGGGTGATAGGCGCTTTCGGCATGTTCGCGGATCGCCGCGTCGATCGCGGCGTCGTCAGAGGCATGCGCGCCGGGCAGGATCTCGTCGCCCGCGAAACGCTTCATGGGCGCTTGCGCCATGATCTCGCGCGTCAGGCGGATGGCGCGGCGGAACTCCTCCCAATCCTGCTCGTGGCTCATGTAGTTGAACAGGATCGATGGCGGCGTTTGCGGGTCAGGCCCCCGCAGCGCGACACGCCCCCGGCTGAGGGAGCGCATCGGCCCCACATGGGCCTGAAACCCGTGGCCCTGCGCCACGGTCGAGCCGTCGTAGCGCACGGCGATGGGCAGGAAGTGGAACTGGATGTCGGGATAGGCGATCCCCGCGCGGGAGCGGATGAAGCCGCAGGCCTCGAACTGGTTCGACGCACCCAGCCCCTTGCGTGACAGCACCCATTGCGCGCCCACCAGCGCCTTGCCCCAGAGCGACCAGTAAGGGGCGAGGCTGACCGGTTCCCTCGCGGCGAACTGGATGTACATTTCGAGGTGATCCTGAAGGTTCTGCCCCACGCCGGGCCGATCCACGACAACCGGAATTCCGTTTTCTACCAGATGTTTGGCGGGGCCAATTCCACTGGTCATGAGAATTTTCGGCGAATTGATCGCGCCTGTGGCCAGTACGATCTCGCCGCGCGCCGTGATCAGGCGGCCGTCCGACAGGCGCACGCCGCTGGCGCGCCCGTCGCTGATCTCGATCCGGTCCACGAGGCCACGCAGAAGCGTGCAGTTGCCGCTCGCGAGCGCGGGGCGCAGATAAGCGTCGGCCGCCGACCAGCGCCGGCCTTGCCAGATCGTGCGCTCGAACGCGCCGAACCCTTCCTGCCGTTCGCCGTTGTAATCTTCCGTGCGGCCATAGCCCGCCGCCGCGCCTGCCTCGGTAAAGGCATGGAAAAGCGGATTTTTCTGCTCACCCCTCGTGATGTGCATTGGTCCGTCCGTCCCGCGCCATGACGCGTCGCCCTCGGTCCCGTGCCAGCGTTCCAGTCGCCGGAAATAGGGCAGCACATCGGCATAGGCCCAGCCGTCGGCACCCATTTCCGCCCAGGTGTCGAAGTCATGGGCATGGCCGCGCACGTAGATCATGCCGTTGATCGAGGACGACCCCCCGATCACCTTGCCGCGCGGGCAGGCCATGCGGCGGCCGTTCATGTGCGGCTCGGGCTCGGTCACGTAACCCCAGTCGTAGCGTCTCATGTTCATCGGGTAGGACAGCGCGCCCGGCATCCTGATGAACGGGCCGGCATCGGTGCCGCCATGCTCGATCACCAGCACCTTGTGTCCCGCCTCAGCCAGGCGGTAGGCGATGGCGCAGCCGGCCGAGCCCGCGCCGACGACGATGTAATCCGCGTCGGTCACGATCCGACTCCGGTAATTTGTCCACATTTGGCCTTGGTGCTAACCATATGAATACATGCTTTTTTCAAATTTATCCCCATGTGGATAAGCTGTGAGCATCAAAACGGCGCCTCCACCGGAGTTAAGCCCACATAGACCGCCTTGGGCTGACTGTAGGCTTCCATGGCCGCGCGCGCGTTCTCGCGCCCGATGCCCGATGCCTTCACCCCGCCGAAGGGCATTTCGATGGGTGTCAGGTTGTACTGGTTGATCCAGCAGGTCCCGGCCTCGAGCGCCCGGATCACGCGATGGGCCCGCGCGAGGTCGCGCGTGAAGACCCCGGCGGCGAGGCCGAATTCCGTCGCGTTGGCGCGCGCGATGACTTCCTCCTCGCTGTCGAAGCCCAGAACAGACATGACGGGGCCGAAGATCTCCTCGCGCGCGATTGTCATCTCGTCGGTCACGTCGGCGAAGATCGTGGGTTCGATGAACCAGCCGGGCCCGGGCAGCGCTTTGCCTCCCAGAACCAGACGCGCGCCTTCGCTTCGGCCTTTTTCTATGTATCCCAACACGATAGACAGCTGCCGCTCGGAGGCCATCGGGCCGATATGAGTGGCCTCGTCCATCGGGTCGCCGATCACGGCGCGGGCTGTCCGCTCGGTCAGGCGATCAAGGAACGCCGCCGACAGGTCGCGATGCACGAAGACCCGTGTGCCGTTCGAACAGACCTGCCCGGTCGAGTAGAAATTCGCGTTGATCGCGGCCGAGACGGCGTCCTCGATATCTGCATCCTCGAAGATGATGAGGGGCGACTTGCCCCCCAGTTCCATCGTGGCGTGTTTCAGCCCCTCCGCGGCGGCGGCATAGACCTTCCGCCCCGTGGGCACCGATCCGGTGAGCGAGACCTTGGCGACGCGGGCATCGGTGATCAGCGCGGCCCCCACTTCCGCCGCGCCCTGGATGACGTTGAAGACGCCCGCAGGCGCGCCGGCCTCCACCAGGATTTCCGCAAGTTTCAAAGCGCTTAGCGGCGTTTCTTCCGACGGTTTGAAGACCATCGCGTTGCCGCAGGCGAGCGCCGGCGCGGCCTTCCAGCAGGCGATCTGCATCGGGTAGTTCCACGCGCCGATGGCCGCGCAGACGCCGAGCGGTTCGCGGATCGTATAGGCGAAATCGCCGCCCAGCTCGACGGTCTCGCCGGTCAGCGTCGCCGCCATCCCGCCGAAATACTCGAGGCAGTCGGCCCCGCTTGCAGCGTCAGCCACCAGCGTCTCGGAGATCGGCTTTCCGGTGTCCATCGTCTCGAGCTCGGAAAGCGCGCGGTTGCGCTCGCGGATGATCTGTGCGGCGCGGGTCAGAACGCGGCCCCGCTCCGTCCCCGTCATCGCGGCCCAGCCGGTCTGCGCGGCCTTCGCCGAGGCAAGGGCCGCTTCCACCACCGCTTCGGTCGCCGCATGGACCTGTCCCAGCCGCTCCCCGGTGGCCGGGTAGATGAGCGGTATCGCTTCGCCCGCGGCGTCCTCCATGGGCGCGCCGTTCACGAAATGGCTGGCCTTGGGCTGCACGTCCATCGTCATTCTCCTCGCGGGAAGCGCTGGCTGTCTTCCAGCACGTTCAGGTCCATGTGGTTGCGCATGTAGCGGTCGGACGCGGCCCGCAACGGCTGGAAATCCCACGGGAAATAATTCCCGTTGCGGAGTGCCTCGTAGACCGTGAGACGCCGCGCCTGGCTGTCGCGCACTTCGGCGTCGAAGGCCTCGAGGTCCCAGCGGGCGGCCGCCATGACGCGAAAGCGCTCCAATGTGGCGGCATGGGCCGGGTCCTCGGCGAGGTTCCGCATCTCGTGCGGATCGGCGTCGAGGTCGAAGAGCTGCTCGGGATCGACCGCGCAATTGGTGTATTTCCAGGACCCCGAGCGCAACGCGATCATCGGCGAGATCGTGGCCTCCGCGGCGTATTCCATGGCGACCGGGCTTTCGTGGCGGCGGCCTTTCGCCAGCGGAACGAGGCTTTCGCCATCGGTCCAGGGCATGACCTCCTCCATCGAGACGCCGGCGAGATCGCACAGCGTCGGACAGAGGTCGATGGTGGAAACGGGCGTCTCGATCAGGCCGGGTTCGAGGCCGGGCGCCGAGATCATCAGCGGCACGCGCGTCGATCCCTCGTAGAAGCTCATCTTGAACCACAAGCCGCGCTCCCCCAGCATGTCGCCGTGATCCGACACGAAGACGACGATCGCCTCCTGCCGGGTGCGGTCCAGCACGTCGAGCAGCCCCGCGATCTTGGCGTCGAGATACGAGATATTGGCGAAATAGGCGCGGCGGGCGCGGGCGACATGATCCTCGGTGATGTCGTAGGACCGCCAGTCATTGGCGTCGAAGATGCGCCGCGAATGGGGGTCGTGGTCCTTGTAGGAAAGCGCTGGAACTTCGGGCTGCAAGTGATCGCAATCGCCGTACAAATCCCAGAATTCACGCCGCGACACATAAGGGTCGTGCGGATGCGTGAAGCTCACGGTCAGGCACCAGGGCCGGGCATCCCCGCCGCGCGCCAGATCGTAAAGCTTCTGCTCACCGTGGAAGGCGACCTCGTCGTCGTATTCCAACTGGTTGGTGATCTCGGCCACGCCCGCGCCTGTCACGCTCCCCATGTTGTGATACCACCAGTCGATCCGTTCCCCCGGCTTGCGATAGTCGGGGGTCCAGCCAAAATCGGCGGGATAGATATCGGTCGTCAGCCGTTCCTCGAACCCGTGGAGTTGATCGGGCCCGACGAAATGCATCTTCCCCGAGAGGCAGGTCCGGTACCCCGCGCGCCGCAGGTGATGGGCGAACGTGGGGATATCCGAGGCGAATTCGGCGGCGTTGTCGTAGACCCGCGTCCGCGAGGGCAGGCGGCCCGACATGAAGCTCGCCCGGCCCGGTGCGCAGAGCGGCGAGGCGGTGTAGGCGTTGGCGAAACGCGCGGAACGCCGGGCCAGCGCCTTCAGCGTGGGGGTGTGTAGCCAGTCGGCGGGCCCATCGGGAAAGAACGTGCCGTTCAGCTGGTCGACCATGAAGATGAGGATGTTTGGTCGTGTCATGGTCAGAACCAGTGCGCCTTCATGCGTTTCAGGAAGCCGTCCGTGATGGGGTAGCCCGAGGCGTCGCCGATCACGCTGTCGATCCCGCAGCTTGGGCAGACGGCGGTCTCGCCGGTTGCGTCATCGACCCAGCGCTCGATATCGGTGGGTGGGTAGATCGCGAGGCAGTGGAAGCAGCCCACCATGCCCGAGGCCTCGACCTCGGGGCGATGGCGGATGGAATGGGCATGGGCTGCGATCAGGTCGGTCATCGCAGCACCCCGTCGAAATAGGCCTCGACCGTGGCGATGGCGGCGGCGGCGTCCGGCGGGCCGGCCTCGGCCAGCGCGTGACGGATGTAGAGCCCGTCGATCAGCGCCGCGGCCGTGCGCGCCACCGCGACAGGGTCCGGGGAAAGCGGGCGCAGCGCGTGGGTGAGGTTCGAGACAAGCCGGTTCTGATAGACCCGCAGAAGGCGCGCGGCCTCCGGCTGGGTCTGCGCCGCCACGTAGAAGTTGAGCCAGGCGGCAACAACTTCGGGCTGGAAATTCTGCCCGCAGAAACTGGCCCGGACAAGCGCCGAAAGCCGGTCGCGGGGGCCGCGTGCGGCCGCAAGCTCGCGCCGCGACTCGGCGCCGTAGAGCGTCAGGATCGCGCGCATCGCGGCGAGGAAAAGCCGCTCCTTGCCGCCGAAATAGTGGAAGGCGAGCGCGGGCGAGACACCCGCGCGTTTCGCGATCCGACCCACCGTCACGTCGAGACTGCCGGCCGCCCCGATTTCGTGGATCGTGGCCTGCACAAGCTCGTCGCGCCGCGCGGCCTCCGTGCCTCTTGCCATGCGGAATCCTCCATGGAACGTGCTGCCATGTATTGATTGACTGGTCAATCAACTCGTTTCACCGCTTGCCAGCAGGCCTCTGGGGTGGTGAAGTCGGGCGCAGAACAGAAACGACGCCACACGGGGAGAAAAAAAATCATGCAACGCCTTCTGACCGCGACGGCCATCTGTGCGCTGGGCACGGGTGCCGCCTTTGCCGAGTGCGAGACCGTCACATTCTCGGATGTCGGCTGGACCGATATCACAGCGACCACGGCGGCCACTTCCGTGGTGCTCGACGCGCTTGGCTACGAGACCGAGACGCTGGTCCTGTCTGTGCCGGTGACCTACACCTCGCTTGCCTCGGGTGACGTGGACATCTTCCTCGGCAACTGGATGCCGACGATGGAGGCCGATATCGCGCCCTACCGCGATGCTGGCACGGTCGACACGGTGCGCGCGAACCTGACGGGGGCGAAATACACACTGGCCACCAACGCGGCGGGTGCTGCGCAGGGCATCGCGGATTTCGCCGATATCGCCGGGGCGGCGGATGCGCTGGATGCGCAGATCTACGGCATCGAGCCCGGGAATGACGGCAACCGCCTGATCCTCGACATGATCGCGGCCAATGCCTTCGGTCTCGGCGATGCGGAGTTCGACGTGGTCGAAAGCTCCGAACAGGGGATGCTGGCGCAGGTGGCGCGCGCCTCGGACCGGGAGGAGCCCATCGTGTTCCTCGGCTGGGAGCCGCACCCGATGAACGCGAATTTCGATCTGACCTACCTGACCGGCGGAGATGACTGGTTCGGCCCGGATCTGGGCGGCGCGACCGTCTACACCAACACCCGCGCCGGTTTCGTCGAGGAATGCCCGAATGTCGGGACCTTCCTGAACAATCTCGAGTTCAGCCTCGCCATGGAAAACGAGATCATGGGCGCGATCCTGAACGACGGGGAAGATCCACGTGATGCGGCGACGGCATGGCTGACCGCGAATCCGGATGTGGTCATGGGCTGGCTGGACGGTGTAACCACCGTTGACGGCGGCGACGCCGCGGCGGCCGTGTCCGAGGCGCTCGGCCTCTGAGCCACCGACCGAACCCTGACAGGCGGCGCACCGGGGCCTGCCGCCTGTTCGCGTCCGGGGGCGCCTGACCATGTTGAACCGGCTCACCGAGTGTGACGAGGGCCTGCCTGCCGAGGGTGGAGCCCTTGCAGCACTGAGCGAATGCAAGCTTCGCGTGGACGACGCGGCCGAGGCCGGGTTCGACTGGTTGCAGGCCAATCTTTCCGGCGTGTTCGACGCGATGGCCGCCGGGCTCGAGATCTTCATCGACGCGATCCTCGCGCTGTTGCAGGAGCCGCCGAATACCGGCTGGATCTACGACCTGCGCCGCTCGGAGATCGAATATCTCTACCCCGAAGCCTGGCACCCGATCCTGATCACGGCCATCATCGCGGCGCTGGCCTGGCGGTTGCATCGCGGTTGGAAGATGCCTGCGCTTCTGATCGTCGGGTTTCTCTTCATCATCAACCAGGGCTACTGGGAGGAAACGACCGAGAGCCTGACGCTGGTGCTGGCGGCCTGCGTCGTCTGCATGGGGCTGGGCGTTCCGATCGGGATCGCCGTGGCTCACAGGCCACGATTCTATGCCTGGATGCGGCCGGTTCTCGACCTGATGCAGACGCTGCCGACTTTCGTCTATCTTATTCCGGCAATTGTCTTTTTCGGCATCGGCATGGTCCCCGGTCTGGTCGCTACGGTCATCTTCGTCCTGCCCGCCCCGATCCGGCTGACGCATCTGGGCATCGCCTCGACGCCGCGGGCGCTGATGGAGGCCGCCGACGCCTTCGGCGCCACGCCGCGGCAGAAGCTCTGGAAGGTGGAACTGCCATACGCGTGGCCGCAGATCATGGCGGGCCTGAACCAGACGATCATGCTGTCACTGTCGATGGTGGTCATCGCGGCGCTGGTCGGCGCCAACGGGCTGGGCGTGCCGGTGGTCCGAGCGCTCAACCAGGTGAACACGGGGCTGGGTTTCGAGGCGGGGCTGATCATTGTCGTCGTCGCCATCCTGCTTGATCGCCTGCTCAGGGTGCCGTCGAAATGAACACCGTCGTCCGGTTCAACGAGGTGTGCATCATGTTCGGCCCCGCGCCCGCCCGCGCGCTGGAGATGGCCGACAATGGCGCCACGCGGGAGGATATCCAGACCGCAACCACCCATGTGCTGGGCGTTCATGATTGCACGCTCGAGGTGGAGGAGGGCGAGATCCTCGTCCTCATGGGCCTGTCGGGGTCGGGCAAGTCGACGCTGCTGCGGGCGGTGAACGGGCTGAACCCGGTGGCGCGCGGCTCGGTCGAGGTGCAGGCCGATGGCGGGCGCATGGTCGACGTGACCAATGCCGATGCGAAGACCCTGCGCGATATCCGCCAGACCCGCGTCGCCATGGTGTTCCAGGCCTTCGGCCTGCTGCCCTGGCGCACGGTGCGGGAGAATGTCGGCTTCGGTCTGGAGCTGTCGGGGATGCAGGCGGCCGAACGCAATGCGCGCGTGGACCGCCAGCTCAGCCTCGTGGGCCTGTCCGACTGGGCCGAGCGCAAGGTGGGGGAGCTGTCGGGCGGCATGCAGCAGCGCGTGGGCCTTGCCCGCGCGTTTGCCACCGATGCACCGATCCTCTTGATGGACGAGCCGTTTTCGGCGCTCGACCCGCTGATCCGCACCAAGCTGCAGGACGAGCTTCTGGACCTGCAGCGCGACCTGAAGCGTACGATCATCTTCGTCAGCCACGATCTGGACGAGGCTTTCAAGATCGGCAATCGCATCGCCATCATGGAAGGCGGGCGCATCGTGCAATGCGGCACCCCGCGCGACATCTTCTCGGCGCCCGCCAGCGATTACGTGGCGGAGTTCGTGGCCAACATGAACCCGCTGGGCGTGCTGACCGCGCGGGACGTGATGCTGGCCGGTGTCGGAAACGCCAAGACGCTGGGCCCCCGACAACCCGCCGAGACTCCGGTCAAGCAACTGATGGAGATGCTGGCCGGCGGTGCGCGGCGGATCGTCGTGGAAGACGCAGGCGAGGTCATCGGCACGGTGACGCCCGACAGCATCATCGCGCGGATGAGCGCCGAGGATCAGACGGGCGACAGTGGCGCAGAGGATCAGGACCCCGAAGAGGACGAAACCGGGTTTTTCGACGGTCTCCTGCGCGGTGGCGGTCAGGCGGACTGAAGCGCCGCGATCAGCTGCTCGAGATGGTGGTCGGTATCTCCGAACTGGTGGTCGATCATGACCAGCCGCTTGGCGTAGTGGCTGACCGGATACTCCCACGTCATCGCGATCCCGCCATGCATCTGGATCGCTTCCTCCGCCACGGCCCTTGCGATGCGGCCCACCAGATGCTTGGCCTGGCTGGCGCGGTGCGACTGATCCGGCCCGCCCATCGCGGCGGCGGCAGCGATGGTGATGGACCGCGCCTGCTCGATCTCGATCGACAGGTCGACGGCACGGTGCTGAAGCGCCTGGAAGGCACCGATGGGCTGGCCGAACTGCCTGCGCGTGCCGAGATACTCGGTCAGCATCGCGAAGGTTGCATCCATCGCCCCGAGCGCCTCGGCGGAGAGCGCCAGCGCCGCCCAGTCGAGCATGTCCTGCGGGTCGGCATCGAGGCGCGTCGAGGGCGCGCCGTCCAGCGTGACCTCCCCCGCCGGGCCGCCATCGATCATGCCATAGGCGGCGATCGCGGCGTCGGAGGCGGCGACGTCGAACAGGCCCGGCCCGTCCTCCGCCAGGGCCAGCACGAGCAACCGGTCGGCCACGCCCGCGCCGTAGACCACGGATTTGCGCCCCGACAGGGCCCAGCCCTCCCCGGCTTTCGCGGCCCGCGTCACGACCCCGTCGATGTCATACGGAGCGTCGGTTTCGCCGAATGCCACCGCATAGCGGCGCGCGCCCGACAGCACCTCCTCCGGGACGCCCCCCGTGCCCGCGAAGGCCCGGATCGCCATCAGCGCCGGCAGGACCGGCTCGGGGCAGAGCGCGCGGCCCAGTTCCTCGAAGACCACGGCGATGTCGAAACCCGACCCGCCCATGCCGCCGGCGTCCTCCTCCGCGAAGGCGTAGAGGAGCCCAAGCTCCGCCAGTGCCCTCCATTGCGTGGTGTCGTGAAACGGCGCCTCGTAGGCGACGCGCGTGCGGTGCTCGAACCCGTAGCCGTCAGACAGCGCCCGCCGCAGCGTGTCGCCCAACATGCGTCGATCATCGCTCATCTCGAAATTCATCGCTGCATCAGCCCCTTGGCGAGGATGTTGCGCTGAATTTCATTGGACCCGCCATAGATCGAGATCTTGCGGTTGTTGAAATAGCTCGCCGCGTCATTGGCATGGCCCGCGGGCGCCACGCGCAGGTTGCCCTCCAGCTCCTCGGACGGGAAAGGCGCGGCTGCGGGGCCGAGCGCGCGGCGCGCCAGATCGTTGATCGTCTGCCGGATCTGCGTGCCCTTGATCTTGAGCATCGAGGGTTCGGCGCCCAGCCGCCCGCCCTTTGCTGCACGCGCGAGCATCCGCAGGTTGGTGATCTTCATCGCCTCGAGCTCCGCCTCGACCGATGCGATGCGCGCGGCGAAAAGGGTGTTCTCGATCAGGGGCTTGCCGTTCCGCCGGACGGTACGGGCCAGCGACTTGACCTGCTCCAGCGCCTGCAGTGAGAATCCCACGCCCGCGATATTCGTCCGCTCGTGACCCAGCAGGTATTTCGCGATGGTCCAGCCCTCGTTCTCCGCGCCCACGCGGTTGGCGATGGGCACGCGGACATCGGTGAAGAACACCTCGTTCACCTCGTAACCGCCCTCGATCAGGCGGATGGGCCGCATCTCGATCCCCGGCGTGTCGAGGTCGATCAGAAGGAACGAAATCCCCTCCTGCGGCTTGCCCTCGGCTTTCGTGCGCACGAGGCAGAAGATGCGGTTGGCGTATTGGCCCAGCGTGGTCCAGGTCTTCTGGCCGTTCACGATATAGTCGTCGCCATCCCGGTCCGCCCGGGTCTTGAGGCTGGCGAGGTCCGAGCCCGCGCCCGGTTCCGAATAGCCCTGGCACCACCAGTCGCGTCCGTCGAGAATGCGGGGCAGGTATTCCGCCTGCTGTTCCGCCGTGCCGAATTCCATCAGGACCGGGCCCAGCATCCGGACGCCGAAGGGCACGATCCTCGGAGCACCGGCGCGGCAGCATTCTTCCTCGAAGATATGCGCCTCCACCGGGCCCCATGCCTGCCCGCCGAAATCCCGCGGCCATGGCCCGGCGAGCCAGCCCTTGTCGTTCAGGATCGCATGCCAGCGCAGCATGTCGTCGCGGGTCAGCTCCCGCCGGGCCAGCACGCGCTCCGCAATGTCGCGGGGCAGGTGGGCCGCAAGGAAATCGCGCACCTCCGCCTCGAAGGCCTGTTCCTCGGGCGAATAGCTCAGGTCCATGGGCCCGTTCCCGTCAGAAGAACGCCTGCAGACCCGTCTGCGCGCGGCCAAGGATCAGGGCGTGCACGTCATGCGTGCCCTCGTAGGTGTTCACCGTCTCGAGGTTCTGGGCATGCCGCATCACATGGTACTCCGCCATGATCCCGTTACCGCCATGCATGTCCCGCGCCGCCCGCGCGATATCCAGTGCCTTGCCGCAATTGTTGCGTTTTATCAGTGAGATGACCTCGGGCGCGCAGCTGCCTTCGTCCAGCATCCGCCCCGCGCGCAACGCCGCCTGAAGCCCCAGAGCGATCTCGGTCTGCATGTCGGCGAGCTTCTTCTGGAAAAGCTGCGTCTGCGCCAGCGGGCGGCCGAACTGCACCCGGTCCAGCCCGTATTGACGCGCCCGGTGCCAGCAATCCTCCGCCGCGCCCATCACGCCCCAGGCGATACCGTAGCGTGCGCGGTTGAGGCAACCGAACGGTCCCTTCAGCCCCTCCACCCCGGGCAGGAGCGCGTCCTCGCCGACCTCGACGCCATCCATCACAATCTCGCCGGTGACCGAGGCGCGGAGCGAGAGTTTCCCGCCGATCTTCGGCGCGGAAAGGCCCTTCATGCCCTTCTCCAGCACGAAGCCACGGATCTTGCCCTCGTGGGCCTCCGACTTGGCCCAGACCACGAAGACATCGGCTATGGGCGAGTTCGAGATCCACATCTTGGAACCGTTCAGGACATAGCCGCCGTCGGTCTGCTTCGCGACGGTCTTCATGCCCCCCGGATCGGAGCCCGCGTCGGGCTCTGTCAGGCCGAAACAGCCGATCAACTCCCCCCTGGCAAGGCCGGGCAGGTATTTCTGCCGCTGCGCCTCGGACCCATAGGCGTCGATCGGGTACATCACGAGGCTCGACTGCACCGACATCATCGAGCGGTAGCCGCTGTCGACGCGCTCGACCTCCCGCGCCACGAGGCCATAGGTGACATAGCCCGCGCCCAGGCCGCCGTACTCCTCGGGTATCGTGACACCCAGAAGGCCCATTTCTCCCATCAGGGCAAAGAGTTCCGGCGCGACCTTCTCATCGAGATAGGCCTCGGTCACGCGGGTGGCGAGTTCCGCTTCGGCAAAGCTCCGCGCGCTGTCCGCGACCATCCGTTCGTCTTCGCCCAGCTGGTCGCTCAGGTGGAACGGATCGGCCCAGTCGAACGGGGCAAGCGAGGGGCCGCTGTGGCGGGTCTGTCCATCGGGCATTTTCAATCTCCCATTGCGCGCCTCCAAGACACCGCAAATCGGCCCCGGCCGCAAGGGGCGGACGCTTGCGGCCCCCGGCCCCCCCGGGTAGCGTCGGCGCGGCCATGAGCGTCGGGAGGAGTGAGATGGACCTTGGGATGACGGACCGCGTGCGTCCGCTGGTGGAGGCGGTGCGGCGCATGGTGCGCGACGAGATCGCGCCGCTTGACGCGGAGTATCACGCCGAGGTCGGGCGGCACCCTTCGGGCGACCGCTTCGCCATGACCGAGAGGCAGGTCGAGATCCTCAAGTCGCTGAAGGAAAAGGCAAAAGATCAAGGCCTGTGGAACTTCTGGCTGACCGACAGCGACAAGGGCTACGGGCTCAGCACCGTCGAATACGCCTATCTCGCCGAGGAGATGGGGGCGGTGACCATCGCGCCGGAGGTTTTCAACTGCAACGCGCCGGACACCGGCAACATGGAGGTCTTGGAGCGATACGGCACCGAGGCGCAGAAGGCCCGCTGGTTGCCGGGTCTGATGGCGGGCGAGGCGCGATCGGCCTACCTGATGACGGAACCCGACGTCGCCTCCTCCGATGCCACTCAGATTTCGCTAAAATGCGAACGAGACGGTGAGCATTACGTCCTAAACGGCGAGAAATACTGGGCAACCGGCGCGGGCGATCCGCGCTGCAGCCTCTATATCCTGATGGCCTGCTCTGACCCGGAGGCGCAGAAACACACGCGCCACACGATGCTGCTGGTGCCCGCCGACAGCGAGGGGATCGAGGTGCTGCGCCCGATGCAGGTCTTCGGCCATGACGATGCGCCGCATGGCCATATGCACATCCGCTTCACCGATGTGCGCGTGCCGCTCGACGCGGTGATCCTCGGCGAGGGGCGCGGCTTCGAAGTGGCGCAGGGCCGGCTGGGTCCGGGGCGCATCCACCATTGCATGCGCGCGATCGGTCGGGCGGAGTATGCCCTTGAACTCATGTGCAAAAGGGCTCTTGGCCGGGAGGCCTTCGGCAAGCCGCTGGCCGAGCTTGGCGCGAATTACGACATCATCGCGAACGCAAGGATCGAGATCGAGATGACGCGGCTTCTGTGCCTCAAGGCCGCGTGGATGATGGATACAGCCGGCGTGCGCGCCGCGCAGCCGTGGATTTCCAAGATCAAGGTGCAGGCGCCCTTGATGGCGCTGAAGGTGGTGGATGAAGCCATGCAGCTCTTCGGCGCCACGGGGATCAGCCAGGATACGCCGCTGGCGTCGATCTGGACGGACCTGCGCACGCTGCGTTTCGCCGATGGCCCCGATGCGGTGCATCGCCGCCAGGTCGCGCGCGCCGAGCTGCGCAAGCATACGAACGCGGCGCCATGAGCCTCGATCTGGCGGCGGTATCCGCCTGGATGGCAAAGGCGGTGCCGGGTGCGAAGCCGATTGAAAAGGCGGAAAAAATCCAGGGCGGACAGTCCAACCCCACATATGTGCTCCATGCCGGCGACACGCGTTACGTCCTGCGGCGCAAGCCCGGGGGCGTGCTGCTCAAGTCGGCCCATGCGGTGGAGCGCGAGTTTCGCGTGCAGTCCTCCCTGTTCGACACGGATGTTCCGGTGCCGCGCATGCTGGCGCTGTGCGAGGATGAGGGCGTGATCGGCTCGGCCTTTTACATCATGGCGCATGTAGAGGGCCGGAGTTTCGACGACCCCCGCCTGCCCGATGTGCCGAGGGCCAATAGGTACCAATATTTCAAGAATATGGCGCGCGTTCTTGCCAGTATCTATAAAATCGACATCGATGCGGTGGGCCTGTCGGATTACGGCCCGCGCGGCAATTACTTCCGCCGGCAGATCGACCGCTGGTCGAAGCAATACCGCGCCAGCGAGACCGAGGCGATCCCGGCCATGGACCGGCTGATCGCGACGCTCGACCGGGAATGCCCCGAGGATGACGGGCAGGTGTCGCTCGTGCACGGGGATTTCCGGATCGACAATCTCCTCTTTGCGCCCGAGGGCCCGGATGTCATTGCGGTGCTCGACTGGGAACTGTCGACGCTGGGCCATCCCTATGCGGATCTCGCGGCCGTCATCATGCAGTGGCAGATGCCTGTCGGCGAGACGGGCCGTGGCCTCGCCGGGGTGGATCGCGCAGCGGAGGGCTTGATGTCGGACCAGGACTTTCTCGATGAATACTGCAGGCTTACCGGTCAGGACGGCATCATGGATTTCGGCGTCCACGTCGCGTTCTGCTTCTTCCGTATGGCCGCGATCCTGCAGGGCGTGAAGCGGCGCGCGCTCGACGGCAACGCCTCGGACCCCGAGCGCGGTCTGAAGCTGGGGGAACTGGTACCGCGCTATGCCGAGGCCGGGCTGGAGGCGCTCGATGTCCGATCTTGATCCGACCCTTCGCGAAGAGACCTATCCGCTCCAGGCGCATCTGGGCTTCGAACTGACCGGGTGGCGCGATGGATGGGCGCGGGTGGAACTGCCCGTGGCGGGGCATCTGGGCAACCGTCAGGGCATCGTTCATGGCGGCGTACACGCGACGCTGCTCGACACCGCGATGGGGTATTGCGGCTGTTACACCGGTGACAGGGACCGGCGCGCCATGGCGCTTACACTGTCGCTCACAGTGAATTATATCAGTCAGGTCAATGGATTGCGGCTGGTTGCTGAAGCGTCGAAAACGGGTGGTGGACGCTCTACCTTTTTCGCCTCCGGTACGCTTCGCGACGAGACGGGTGCGGTCATCGCGACGGCGACAGGCGTGTTTCGATTTCGCCCTCCGGAATGATGCGGAGCCTTCGCGCTTGAAGCGCCTGCGCAGATGCCGTTTTCTTGCTCCGTTCAAACAGACAGGGACAGGACATGGCCGGACCCAGACGACACTGGCGCGAGATGACGACGCGGGATTTTTCCGACGCGGACACGAGCGACTGGATCGCCGTGCTGCCGGTCGCCGCGATAGAACAGCACGGGCCGCATCTGCCGGTGGGGGTCGATGCGCTGATCGCCGAGGCCATGGTCGCGCGCTGCGCCGAGGCGCTTCCGGCGAAGGCGACGGCCACTTTCCTGCCGGTGCAGCAGGTCTGCAAGTCCAACGAACATATCGCTTTTCCGGGGACCCTTACGCTCGACTGGGACACGGCGATCCGCACATGGCTGCAGATCGGGCACAGCGTGGCGCGCGCGGGCCTGCGCAAACTGATCATTGTCACGAGCCACGGTGGCAATGTCGCGCCGATGGAGATCGTCGCGCGGGAACTGCGTCAGAGCCACGGCATGGCGGTGGCGACAACATCCTGGACGCGGCTTACGCCGGACCGGGTCTATTCCTATCCGGAGGGACCGATGATCGACATCCACGGCGGGCTGTCGGAGACCTCGATGATGCTGGCGCTCTATCCCGAGCTTGTCCGCACCGAACTGGTCGAGGATTTCGCCAGCGCGCAGACGGCGCTTAGGCAGCGGTCCGCGAAGCTGGGCTACCACATGGCCGATGCCAATCTCGGCTGGCTGGCGAACGATCTCAGCGAGAAGGGAACAGTGGGCGATGCATCCGCCGCGACCGCCGCGCTGGGGGCGGCCGATATCGAGGGGCAGGTGAAGGGCTTCGTCGCGCTGGTCGAGGACATGATGCGGCATACGCCGCCCGAGCCTGTCTCCGGATAGACTTTGGGCGCATCAGGCGAAAATATCGAACAAAGATCAAGAGGCGCAATTGCAAAAATCCGCAGTTTGTGCGACTAGCGCTATCACAATCACGATCTATCCACAGATCCGACCTCTGCTGTGAGTAACTCGGGGATCCGTTCCTTGAAGCGGAAGAATCCATGCGTCGCGAAGGGCCAGGCGGCGCGGTCCTCGTCCCGCAGGACACGCACCAGCGCGATGCATTCGGCCTCCAGCAGGCGCCCTAACTCCCGCAGCGCCGAGGCGGCCGGGCCGACCGGGGCGTAAGGCGTGACGATCTGCTCCAGCCCCTGCGCCACGGCCCAGTCCCGGATGGCCTCGGGCCGGTCGGCTTCCGGTCCCGCTTCGCCCAGCCGGTCGGCCCAGCGGCCGCGCGCGTCGGCGATGGCGGCCGTTGCGAAGCCGGTCACCTTCTCCGACACGGCCCTCGGTGAACGACGGTCGACCGAACAGAGCGTGGCATGGGCGACGGGCGGCGCGTCGAGGCGCGCGAGCACGAAACGCGGGCTCAGGTCATCCTCGGTCAGGAGCATCCCAGTGCGCAGCCCCGGCGCGGGCATGTCCCCCTCGGGCGCGGCGCGCGGGGCGGGCGGGGCTGGCCCGGACAGCGGCTCCGGCGCCTCGTTCAGCAGGCCGGCCGGGTCGTGCCGTCCATCGGTATACCAGGCGATGTTGCCGGCCCGCGCCACATAGGGCTTGCCGCGCGTCTGCAGGCCCGCCACCCAGCGCCAGCTCAGCGTGTTCGAGGCCGGATCGCCATCGAGAAGATGCCGCATGAACCAGTCCGCGCCCAGCTCCCACGGCAGGCGCAGCGTGAAGATCCAGATCGATGCGGTCCACATCCGGGCATGGTTGCTCAGGTAGCCGCTCCGCGTCAGTTCCGTCGCCCAGGCGTCGAAGGCCTCGATCCCGGTCTCGCCGGCCTCGGCGCGGCGCAAGGTCTCCGCCAGATCGGGATCGGAGCGGAGCCGCGCAAGCGCCGTGTTCAGATCGCTTCGATACGCGCCCCATACCCCCGGCCTGAGTTCCAGCCAGCCTTTCCAGTAGGTGCGCCAGTAAACCTCCTGGACGAATTTCTCGGCCGCAGCCACCGCGTGGCGGCCGAGCACCGCCTGAAGCACCTCGGCCTCGGTAATCAGGCGATGCCGCAGATAGGGCGAAAGGCGCGACACATTCGCATGCCCGGCGCCGGGGCGGTCGAAATTGCGGCTCGCGGCATAGGCGCGGCCGGCCTGCGGCACGAAATCCTGCAGCAGGCGCAGCGCTTCGGTGCGGGTGGCGCGGGCGATCAGGGTCATGTCTGGCAGCTAGGGCTCTGCACCGCGGGTCAAGGACGCCCCGCCGGTCGCGACAATTCGCCGGAAACTGACGCGACCGTGCCGTCGGGCGCCCTTGCAGCCCCCCGGGGGGGGCACTAGTCTCCTGCTCCGACGCTCAACGCAACCGACCCGAGGCAGACGGTAATGCAAGATCCCCACGACTTTTACATGAATACGCTCGTTCCCATGGTCGTCGAACAGACGAGCCGGGGGGAGCGTGCCTACGACATTTTCTCTCGCCTCCTGAAGGAACGGATCATTTTCGTCTCGGGGCCGGTCCATGACGGCATGTCCAGCCTGATCGTGGCGCAGCTGCTGCACCTCGAGGCGGACAACCCGTCCAAGGAAATCTCGATGTACATCAACTCGCCCGGCGGCGTGGTGACCAGCGGCCTGTCGATCTACGACACGATGCAGTACATCAAGCCGAAGGTCTCCACGCTGGTGGTCGGGCAGGCGGCCTCGATGGGGTCGCTCCTGTTGACGGCCGGCGAAAAGGGCATGCGCTTTTCCCTGCCCAACAGCCGGATTATGGTCCACCAGCCCTCCGGCGGCTACCAGGGGCAGGCGACGGACATCATGATCCACGCCAGGGAAACCCAGAAGCTTAAAGACCGCCTTAACCAGATCTATGTGAAACATACCGGCCAGACGTTCGAGGCTGTCGTGGACGCGCTGGAGCGCGACAATTTCATGGACCCGGAACAGGCGAAGGAATGGGGCCTGATCGACGAGATCGTCGAGAATCGCGGCGCCGCCGAAGGCGAAAAAGCCTGATCCAGCGTCAACCGATCACAGGCCCGGCACATCCGGAAATTGGCGATTGTGGTGGCGCCGGGGCTGAATTAGGCTAGTCCGGATGTGATTGGTTAGAAGCTCTGGCGGGCGCCCACACCCGCCTGGGAATTCCCGTTTGAGGGACCCGGAAGGGAAGACGATATGGCAAGTTCATCCGGCGGCGACAGCAAGAACACGCTCTACTGCTCATTCTGCGGCAAGAGCCAGCACGAAGTCCGAAAGCTGATTGCAGGCCCAACGGTGTTCATCTGCGATGAATGCGTCGAACTCTGCATGGACATCATCCGCGAGGAAACGAAGTCGGCGGGGCTCAAATCCACCGACGGCGTGCCCAGCCCGCAGGAGATCTGCGAGGTTCTCGACGATTACGTGATCGGCCAGTCGCATGCCAAGCGCGTGCTCTCGGTGGCGGTGCACAACCATTACAAACGTCTGAACCACGCCGGGAAATCCGACATCGAACTGGCGAAGTCGAACATCCTGCTGATCGGCCCCACGGGTTGCGGCAAGACGCTTCTGGCGCAGACGCTGGCGCGCATCCTCGATGTGCCCTTCACCATGGCCGACGCCACCACGCTGACCGAGGCGGGTTACGTGGGCGAGGATGTCGAGAACATCATCCTGAAGCTTTTGCAGGCCAGCGAATACAATGTCGACCGGGCCCAGCGCGGCATCGTGTATATCGACGAGGTCGACAAGATCACGCGCAAGTCCGACAACCCTTCGATCACCCGGGACGTCTCGGGCGAGGGTGTGCAGCAGGCGCTCCTGAAGATCATGGAGGGCACCGTGGCCTCCGTGCCGCCGCAGGGCGGGCGCAAGCATCCGCAGCAGGAATTCCTGCAGGTGGACACCACGAACATCCTGTTCATCTGTGGCGGCGCCTTCGCGGGGCTGGAAAAGATCATTGCGCAGCGCGGCAAGGGCTCGGCCATCGGCTTCGGTGCGGACGTCAAGGACAATGACAGCCGCGGCGTGGGCGAGACGTTCAAGGAACTCGAACCGGAGGACCTGCTGAAATTCGGCCTGATCCCGGAATTCGTCGGCCGTCTGCCGGTGATCGCCACGCTGACCGACCTCGACGAGGAGGCGCTGGTGCAGATCCTGACGCAGCCCAAGAACGCGCTGGTCAAGCAATACCAGCGACTCTTCGAGCTTGAGGACGTGACGCTGACCTTCACCGAGGATGCGCTCACCGCCATCGCGAAGCGCGCGATCGCACGCAAGACCGGCGCGCGGGGCCTCCGCTCGATCATGGAGGATATCCTCCTCGACACGATGTTCGAAATGCCCGGCGCCGATGGCGTCGAGGAGGTTGTCGTGAACGAGGAATCGGTGACGTCGGACGTGCAGCCGCTGATGATCTACGCAGAGCGCAAGAAGGACGAGAGCGCCACGGCGGGGTAGGATCGCGAACGGTCCGGTTGGGCGCGGTCAGACTTGCCGGCAAGTCTGATCGGAAATGCGGGCATTTCCGACGCGCGCCTAGCGCAGCCAGAGCTTCTCCCGTTTGAGCGTATTGCGAATGGCCTGCTCCTTCCGGGGCAGGTCGTCACGATCGAAGAGCGCTCGCGCCTTTGCGCCTTTTCCCTGAAAGATCATGCGCTTCATCGGCTCGTAACCCTTGAGCACCTTCTTGATCCGGTTCGGGGCCGTGACGGTTTCCAGCACCTCCACCACGCCGTCGGCCTCCCGCGCATAGAGCATCGGCAGGACCCGGTAGTGACAACTGTGCGACCCGTCGAGCCAGCCAGGCTCCAGCGCGTCGCGCCCGCCGCCAAGCTCGTGGATGACCAGCGGCAGCGCCACCTGGTCGAGCCACGGATCGAGCGATTGGCAGACCAGTTCGGGCGGCGGGTCGTCTCGGATCCTGCGCGCGATCTCGAGCAGGCGGGAGCCGAAGGCGCGCGGGCATCGGTAGTAGAAAAAGCCCGCGTTGAAATAGAGGTAGCGGCGCCAATACTCGTCGGGCTGGGCGAGGTCGAGCGAGCTGTCGAAATCGATTCCGAACCGGTCGTAAAGCGCCTTCCAGGTCGCGGTGTAGCCCGGTCCGTAGAGTTCGATGCTGGGCCATGTCCCCTCGACCCGGCGCGAGGCGGAAGGGCGGTCGAAGTCGAACGGAACCTCCATGAGGTCGCCCAGGATCAGCGTGTCGCTGTCGAAAAAGACGAAGGGTTCGCCTTCAGGCAGGGCGGAGAGGCATTCGATCTTGTTGCCGTAGGCGTAGCTCTCGCCGAAGACCGGCGTCTCGAAGGGCAGGATTTCGGCGCCGAGTTCCTCCAGCAGGGAGCGCACGGCGGGGTCGGAGATGCGGGGGTCGCGGGTCCAGCGGGGGCCCTGCTGCGGTTCCGCGACGAAGAGACGACCGGGGAAGCCGGGCATCGCCGCCCGGAACGAGGCGCAGAACAAGGCCGCTTCGTATTGCAGCCGTCCGGCCTGGGCTACGACGACCACGTTGAACCCCGGTGCCGTCCGGGGCGCCCGTCTGCGTCCTGGGGTGCGTTCTGTCCTGGTCATTCCCGCTCGTGCCGCGACCGGCTTTTCGCGCGTTATACCGTGCGGTTGGCCGTGTGGCCATCACGTGTTTGCGGCGCCGTCACTCTCCCTTCAGATCGACGATGATCCGCAGCGTGCGCCAGAAGATCAGCGCGTCGAGACCGGGACCCGCGCGGCGGATGTACTCCAGATCCAGCTCGGTTTTCCGGCATGTTCCGTCGCGCCCTTGAACATAGCCCAGTTCCACCTGCGCGAGGCCTGAAATCCCGGGCCGGACGGCATGGCGAAGCCGGTATCCCGGGATGTCGAGAAGAAAGCGGCGTGCATGGGGCAGGTCGTCGGGGCGCGGGCCGATCAGGCTCATCTCGCCACGGAACACGTTGATGATCTGGGGCAATTCGTCGAACCGGGCGCGGCGGAGGCAGGCGCCGAGGCGGGTCATGCGCTCGGTCTCGACGGGGTCTTCGGGGCCGCGCCGCGCACCGGGAGGGGCGGGCGCCATCGTGCGGAACTTGTAGATCCGGAACGGCGTGCAGCCGCGTCCCATGCGCCGTGGCCGATAGAGCAGCGGGCCGGGGTTGAGGACCGGGTTCAGGACGAGAAGGCAGGCGCCCACCAACAGGAGCGGCGGCACGAGGACCAGCGCGGAAAACCCAAGATCGAAGATGCGCTTGGCGAGGCCGAAGGGCATCGGCCATATCCTGGCGGCACGGGAGCGGGACGGCGTGGGGGAGGGCCCCGAAATCGGGCTGAGCATCATGTCTTTCCGGGGCCGGGACGGCTTGAAACGGGTTTGTCGGGCGTCTTCGCGCAGCACGGTGGAAGGACCCCCACCGGCTCCGGCTCGACCATAGGCATCCGGAGTTAACCGCCGATGTATGCGCGCAAGACGCGGCTCAGAGCGCGTCCGCGCCCAGCGTCAGCGTCACCCGGTCGCCCGCGAACCATGTGCGCCCATATTCCAGCGCCGTGCCCCCGGCGTCCACGTTCACACCGACGCTGCGCAGGATCGGCGCGCCGGGCGACAGCCTCAGTTGCGCGGCCAGCGTCGCATCGGCGGGCTTCGCCGTGATCTCGGTGCGCGCGCGGGTGTAATCGTCGATCCCGTGCGCGGCGAAGGCGGCCGTCACCGATCCCGTCTCGCGCAGGGCCGCGATCATTTCGGGCAGGCGCTCGGCGGGAAAGACCGACCGGAACAGAGCGATGGGCACCTCGTCGGAAAAACTCAGCCCCTCGTAGACATGGACCCGCGCGCCCTCCGCCAGCTTCAGCGCCTCGGCCTCCTGAGGGCTGGCCGCGCGCGTCTGGAGCATAAGCGTCCGCTTCTCCGGCACCCGTCCGGTGGCCGCGAGGTTCTGGTGGAACCGCACGCGCTTGCCGATCGGGTAGGGCATCTGGCGGTGCTGGACGAACACGCCGGCCCCGCGCCTTGCATGAACCGTGCCGGTGTCAGCCAGATCCGCCAGCGCGCGCCGCACCGTGTGCCGGTTGACGCCGAAGCGCGCGGCGAGTTGCGCCTCGGTCGGCAGGCGTTCGCCCGGCGCGTAATGGCCCCGCGCGATTTCATCGCCAAGCTGGTCGCGGATCGAGATCCAGAGGGCGGGTCGTCCCAAGATGTCACCAAAGTTTCATGAGGCCGGCCTTGCCGAGGACCCTGCCACGGGAGTATCAGTTTGTATAGTTGTATAAATAAATGGACAACCCCGCAAGATGTCGAATTCGACGATGGAAGGGATCCCGCAGGCCGCTGCACGCCCGGAGACCGAGGCGCGGCGCGCGCGTCTGTCCACGCTGGCCAAGGCGCCGGCGGGGCGTCTGCTGGCGCTCTGGTCGGGATGGCTCGGGGGGCGCGAAATGCCCGCCCATGACGTGCTGCGCCCGCCCGAGATCGGGACGGTCATGGTGCGCGGGCGCGCCGGGGCGACGGGCGCGCCGTTCAACCTCGGCGAGATGACGGTCACCCGCGCGACGGTGCGGCTGGCGGCTGGAGCTGTGGGTCACGGCCATGTGCAAGGACGCGACAAGGATGCCGCGCGTGTCGCGGCCCTGATCGACGCGCTGTGCGAAGGGGGTGAGGCGGACGCGCTGGAGACGGCCATCCTGGCCCCCCTGCGCGCCGAGGCGGAGGCCGGGAAGCGGTCCCGCTTGGCAAAGGCGGCGGCCACGAAGGTGGAGTTTTTCACGATGGTGCGCGGAGAGAACGGATGACGGAGCAGTATCTCGAAGGCGGTTTCGCCGATCCACCGCGCGCGGCGGCCCATGCCTTTCGCGCAGCACTTCAGGCGCTGAGCCGCCCGGGCCGGATCGAGACGCTCTCGGGCGCCACACCGCCCGCGCCCTGTTCGCCCGCCGCGGGCGCACTTCTGCTGACCCTCTGCGACGGGACCACGCCGGTCCATCTCGGGCCTTCCCACGACACCGAGGCGTTGCGCGGCTGGATCACGTTCCACACCGGCGCGCCGCTGGTTTCGGCCGAGACGGCGGCCTTCGCGCTGGGCACGTGGGAGGCGCTGCAGCCCATCCATCGCTTCGCCATCGGAACGGCGGAATACCCGGACCGCGCCGCGACGCTGATCGTGGAGATGCCGGCGCTTTCCGCGACCGGCGCGCGCCTCACCGGCCCCGGTATCGAGACCGAGGCGCGTCTCTGCCTGCCGGAAACCGCCGCGTTCCAGCAGAACCGGGCGCGTTTTCCGCTGGGCTTCGATTGCTTTTTCACCAGCGGTGACCGCGTCGCGGGTCTGCCGCGCTCCACCCGGGTCGAGGAGGTCTGAGCCATGTATGTTGCGGTCAAAGGCGGCGAGCGGGCCATCGACAACGCCCATGCCTGGCTGGCGGAAGAACGGCGCGGAGACACGGAGGTGGCGGAGCTGTCCATCGCGCAGATCCGCGAGCAGCTGGCGCTTGCCGTCAACCGGGTGATGGCGGAGGGGTCGCTCTACGATCCCGATCTCGCGGCGCTGGCGATCAAGCAGGCCCGCGGCGACCTGATCGAGGCGGTGTTCCTGATCCGCGCCTATCGCACGACGCTGCCGCGCTTCGGCGCCTCGCACCCGGTGGATACCGGCGCGATGTCCTGCGACCGGCGCATAAGCGCGACCTTCAAGGACCTCCCCGGCGGGCAGGTTCTGGGCCCGACCTTCGACTACACGCACCGCCTGCTCGACTTCGCGCTGGCGGCTGAAGGGCTGGATGTGCCCGAGGCGGAGGGCGGCGCGCCATCGGATACGCAGATGCCCCATGTCACCGGGTTCCTCGCGCGGGAGGACCTGATCCAGCCCGAGCCGGAGGGCGCCGACACGCCCCGCGACCTGACGAGGGAGCCGCTGGACTTCCCCGCCGACCGGCCGCTCAGGCTGCAGGCGCTGACGCGGGGCGACGAGGGGTTCATCCTGTCGATGGCCTATTCCACGCAGCGCGGCTACGGGCGGAACCACCCCTTCGTGGGAGAGCTCCGGATCGGCACGGTGACGGTGGAGATGGACATCCCCGAGCTGGGCTTTGCCATCGAGATCGGCGAGGTCGTCCTGACCGAATGCGAGACCGTGAACCAGTTCACAGGCTCGAAGACCGAACCGCCGCAATTCACGCGCGGCTACGGCCTCGTCTTCGGCCAGACGGAGCGCAAGGCGATCTCCATGGCGCTGGTGGACCGGGCGCTCAGATGGGAGGAACTGGGCGAGGATAACGTCGGCGCGCCGGCGCAGGACGCGGAATTCGTGCTTTACCACGCCGACAACGTGCAGGCGACGGGATTTCTCGAACACATCAAGCTGCCGCATTACGTGGACTTCCAGTCGGAGCTGGAACTGATCCGGCGGATCAGGGCCGAGGCGATGGCCGGACAGGCACAGGAGGCTGCGGAATGAGCCTAGTCGCCGCCCCCGTCGCCCCCGTCTCCATCTCCATCACCGTCCCAGTCCTTGCGCGGATCGCAGGCGGAGCGGCGCGGCGTGCCGTCGATCTCGATCCAGACATACCACGTGCTGTCTCCATCGGTTTCGACCCGAAGGCTACGGTGGCGTCGCCAGCGCAGCCATGTCGTGCGCATGAGAAGCAGGCCGATCAGGACGCAACCGATCCCGACGGACCGCTCCAGCGGGCTCAACTCGTCGAAGGTCGCGAAGAGGAACCACGCGCATACGGCCGTCCAAAGGAAGGAAAATCCCGGCGGGAACATGCCCCGATACCTCCGAGCGGGCGGGTGACGCACCGGAGTCTGCATGTGGAATCTGGCGCCCCGGCGGCGCAATCGGGGGAATGACATGACGGCAAGCGACTATAATTTCGCCTATCTCGACGAGCAGACGAAACGCATGATCCGCCGCGCGATCCTGAAGGGCGTGGCGATCCCGGGCTACCAGGTGCCCTTCGCCTCGCGCGAGATGCCAATGCCCTATGGCTGGGGGACGGGCGGCGTGCAGGTCTCGGCCGCCTGCCTGACGCCCGAGGATACGCTCAAGGTCATCGATCAGGGCGCGGACGACACCACCAACGCGGTCTCGATCCGCAAGTTCTTCGAGAAGACCGCTGGCGTCGCGGTGACGGAGAAGACCGCGGAGGCAACGATCATCCAGACCCGCCACCGCATTCCCGAAACATCGCTGACCGAGGGTCAGATCCTCGTCTACCAGGTGCCGATCCCCGAGCCTTTGCGGTTCCTCGAACCCTCCGAGGTCGAGACGCGCAAGATGCACGCGCTGCAGGATTACGGGCTCATGCATGTGAAGCTCTACGAAGACATCTCCCGCCATGGCGAGATCGCCACGGCCTATGCCTATCCCGTGAAGGTCGAGGGACGTTACGTGATGGACCCCTCGCCGATCCCGAAATTCGACAACCCCAAGCTCGAGAGCGCGGCGCTGCAGCTGTTTGGTGCGGGGCGGGAACAGCGGATCTACGCGGTGCCGCCCCACACCAAGGTGGTGAGCCTCGATTTCGAGGATTATCCCTTCGACCCTTCGAAGGCGCCGCACCCTTGCGCGCTTTGCGGTGCGGAGGACACCTATCTCGACGAGGTGATCACCGACGATCAGGGCGGGCGGATGTTCGTGTGTTCCGACACGGATTACTGCGCAGGCAGGCGGGAGGACGCGGCATGAGCGGCGGGCGGAATTGCCGGCAATTCCGGGCCGTTTTCGCCGGCGAAAACGGCGCTCTCCCGCTCTCGACGGTATGCGCGGCGGCGGGCGTCGCGATGCGTATTTTTGGAAAGATGAAGGGGACCCGAGCATGACACCGCTTCTGGACGTGCGGTCGCTGACCAGGACCTATGGCGGGCGCATCGGCTGTGCAGACGTGTCCTTCACGCTCTGGCCCGGCGAGGTGCTCGGCATCGTGGGCGAGAGCGGATCGGGCAAGTCCACGCTGCTGAACTGCCTTGCAGGACAGCTCGCGCCGGACAGTGGACAGGTCATCTTCGACACCCGCGCCGAGGGGCCGCGCGATGTGCTGGCCATGTCGGAGTCTGAACGGCGGATGCTGGGGCGCACCGACTGGGCCTTCGTGCACCAGAACCCGCGCGACGGTTTGAGGATGCGTGTCAGCGCCGGCGGCAATGTGGGTGAGCGGCTGATGGCCGTGGGTGCGCGCCATTACGGCGACATCCGCGCCGATGCGGTGGACTGGCTGGGCCGGGTCGAGATCCATGAAAGCCGGACCGACGACCGGCCGGCGGCGTTTTCGGGCGGCATGCAGCAGCGGCTGCAGATCGCGCGCAACCTCGTGACTGGGCCGCGGCTGGTGTTCATGGACGAGCCCACCGGCGGGCTCGACGTCAGCGTGCAGGCCCGGCTTCTCGACCTGATCCGCGGCCTCGTGCGGCGCATGGGGCTCAGCGCCATCGTCGTGACCCATGACCTTGCGGTGGTGCGGCTTCTGGCGGACAGGCTGATGGTGATGAAGGACGGACACGTGATCGAGACGGGCCTGACCGATCAGGTGCTCGACGATCCGCAGGCGGCCTACACGCAGCTGCTCGTCAGCTCGGTTCTGCAAGTGTGAGGGAGACGACGATGATCCATGTGGAAAACCTCGGCAAGTTCTTCACCCTGCACAACCAGGGCGGGGTGACGATCCCGGTGCTGGCGGCGGCGGGTTTCTCCGTGGCGCCGGGCGAATGTGTGGCGCTGACCGGGGAAAGCGGCGCGGGCAAGTCGACCGTGATGCGCATCCTTTACGGCAATTACCTCGCCGCGCCGGGATCGTCGGTGCGCATCGGCGGGCTGGACCTGACCACCGCCGCCCCGCGCGAGATCCTCGCGCTGCGCCGCGAGACGCTGGGCTACGTGTCGCAATTCCTGCGCGTGGTGCCGCGGGTCCCCACGATCGACGTGGTGGCCGAGCCTTTGCTCGCGCTGGGCCGCCCGGAGCAGGAGGCCCGCGCACGCGCGCGCGACCTGCTGGAGCGGCTGCGCATCCCTCAGGCGCTCTGGCAGCTTTCGCCCACCACCTTCTCGGGCGGCGAGCAGCAGCGCGTGAACATCGCGCGCGGTTTTGCCCATGCCTACCCGGTGTTGCTGCTGGACGAGCCGACGGCAAGCCTCGATGCGACCAACCGCGAGACGGTCCTTTCGCTGATCGAGGAGGCCAAGGCGGGGGGCGCGGCCATCGTCGGCATCTTCCACGACATCGCCGCGCGTCAGCGCGTGGCCGACCGGGAGATCGACGTCAGCCGCTTCGCGCCCAAGGTGGCGGCATGAACCGCGGGCGCCTCATCGGCGTGGTCGGCCCGTCAGGTGCGGGCAAGGACAGCGTGATGGAGGCGCTGGTCGCACGGCGTCCGGACCTGCACCGCGTGCGGCGCGTCATCACGCGGCCCGAAACGGCGGGCGGCGAGGCTTTCGACGGCATTTCCCCGGCGCTTTTCGCCGCGCGGGCGGCCGGTGGCGATTTCGCGCTGTACTGGAAGGCCCACGGCCTGTGCTACGGGGTGCCGTCGAGCGTTGCGGATGTCCTCGACATGGGGCGCGACGCGCTGGTGAACCTGTCGCGGAGCGTGCTGGCCAAGGCCGCACTGCGTTTCGACACGCTCCATGTGCTGCATGTCACCGCACGGCCCGAGGTGCTGGCCGACCGGCTCGCCGCGCGCGGACGCGAGAGCGCGCAGGACATTGCACGGCGGCTCTCCCGCCCGGCACCTGCCTTTCCCGAGGGACTGCCGGTGACCGAGATCGACAATTCCGGCCGGCTCGAGGACGCGGTGGAGCAGGCGCTTGCCGCGCTCTATCCCGCCAGGGTGTAGCGATGGATCAGGTGAAACCGCCCCTCCGCATCCTCGCCCATCAGGCAGAGGCTGCCGATCGTCCAGGGGCGCGGCAGCACGGGTGCGAAGTGGCGCGCAAGGGCCGCGCGGGCCTGATCGGCGGCCACGGGGTCGAGGCGGCCGGTGAGCGTCAGGTGAAACCGGAATTCCTCCATCACATAGGGGTAGCCCCATTGCATCAGGAGCGTCTCCTGCCGTTCCGTGAGACGGGCTTTCCTGCGGCGGGCCAGTTCCGCCTCCGAGGGCGGGGCGCGGAAGGCGTCGAGGGCTTCGACGGTGGCCGCGGCGAGGTCGGCGAGTTCCGCGCTCGGCTCGGACGGGACGACGGCGATGAAGCCGCCGAGGCGGCGGACCTCGAGCGTCGGGATCGTGACCGGCGCCTGCGTCCTGCAGAACGCCTCCGCCGCCGCGTGCAAACCCTCCGCATCGGTGCCGTCCGCAAGATGGAAGGGCGGTTTCACCGTCCCGTGGAAGCCGTATTTGCGCGGCGTTCGGGTCAGCAGCTCGGCCGCGGCGGGCAAGCCCGGGACATCCGGATGGTCTACCGGTATACCGGCCTCGGCGTCCCAGCCGAGCCATGCCGCGCCCGCCGCGTGGAGCTCGCCCTCCGGAACCACATATATGCCGTAGCGCCGGTATCCGCCCAACCTGTCACCCTCCATTGAGACCCCCATGCCGAAAGACCGTTTCGTGATGCACCAGACCCGGACCCTTGCCAATGCGCGCCTTATCCTGCCCGGCGGCGAGCTGCATGGCCGGATCAGCTTTCGCGGCGGCGAGATCGTGGAGATCGCGCGCGGCGGCGCGGTCCCGGACGGTGCGGTCGATTGCGAGGGCGATATCGTCACCGCGGGTCTGGTGGAGCTTCATACCGACAATCTCGAGCGGCACATCCGCCCGCGCCCCTCCGCCGACTGGCCCCATGCGGCGGCCATCGTCGCCCATGACGCCGAGCTTGCGGCCTGCGGGATCACCACCGTTTTCGACGCGATCCGCGTGGGCTCGATCGAGGGCAAGGGCGGCATGGGCTGGGCGCGCTATGCCCGCCAGCTCGCCACGGAGTTGCTGTCGCTGCGGGCGACCGACGCGCTCAAGATCAGCCATCACATGCACCTCAGGGCCGAGATCTGTTCGCACTCGCTGGTCGAGGAACTGGCGGAGTTCGGCCCCGACGACCGGATCGGCATCCTCAGCCTGATGGATCACACGCCGGGACAGCGCCAGTTCGCCGATATCGGCCAGTACCGCACCTACATGATGGGCAAGCATGGGCTTTCCGAGGCGGCATTCGCGGAGCATGTCGAAACGCGACAGGCGCTGGGCGACCGGGTGCGCGGGACCCATGAACGCGCCGCCGTCGATGCCGCGCAGCGCTTCGGTGCGGTGCTGGCGAGCCATGACGACACGACCGCCGGTCACGTGGCGCGTTCCGCCGCGCACGGGATCGCGCTGGCGGAGTTTCCGACGACCGAAGAGGCCGCGCGTGCCTGCCGACAGCACGGGATCGCGGTGATGATGGGCGCGCCGAACCTGATCCGGGGCGGGTCGCATTCCGGCAACGTCTCGGCCGCCGCGCTGGCAGAGGCCGACTTGCTCGATATCGTCTCCTCCGACTACGTGCCCTCGGCGCTGCTTTACTCCGCGACGCGGCTGGCGGAGCTGTGGAAGGACTGGCCGCGCGCGATGGCGACGGTCAGCACTGCGCCGGCGCGCGCCGCCGGGCTGATGGATCGCGGGCAACTGGCCGAGGGGATGCGCGCCGATCTGCTCCGCTTCCGCGCGATCGGGGGCGTGCCTGTCCTCCATGGCGTCTGGTCGGCGGGCCGTCGCGTCGCCTGAACGCCGTCTTACATCGCGGCGTCGTGCCCCGTGGCCGATGCCGCGACGCGTATTTGGGGAAAGATGAAGGGTGCGGGCCTTGTCAGCAGGCAAGGCCGTCGCGCTCGAGATAGGCCATCGCGTCGGGGATGTGATCGCGGTCGCGCAACTCCAGCACCAGATGCGGATCGGCGGGCGAGGCGGCCAGAGCCGAAAACACGCTCGCCCAGTTGATCGTGCCGCGCCCCGGCGCCCAGTGCCGGTCGGCGAAGCCGTCGGTATCCTGCAAATGCACATGCGCCAGCCACTCGCCCGCCGCCACGATGAAATAGTCGACCGGAACGGCGCCCTGTGCGCAATGGGCGTTGTGGGCGTGGCCGGTATCGATAGAGATCTTGACCGCCGCCGAGGAAAAACTGCGCGCGAGGTCCAGCCGGTCGAGGGGCGAGATGTCGTCGCAATTCTCGATCACGAGGGTCACGCCATGATCCTCGGCCTGCCGCACGACCGGCGCCAGGACCTCGTGGCAGGCGGCGATGATGCTGTCCTTGTGCGACGGATCGTTGCCCCGGCCGGGCTTGTCGCCGTAGTTCTTGTCGTCCCAGATGGTGAAGGGCGAATGGATGACCATCTGCGATGCGCCCACCGCGATCGCGGCCCGCAGGCCGGTCAGGTAGCGGTTGGTGACGATGGGCCTGAGCTCGGGATCGTTGCAGCTGATCGGCACGTTGACGAAGGGACCGTGGATGCCCAGCCGCCCCTCGAACCCGTCGAGCGCGGCCCTGGCGGTGGCGGCCCGATCCTCCCAATCGCCCAGAAGCACCTCGGTCGCGTGGAAATCCTGGATCTCGAGGTCGCGCTGGTCGGCGATGAGCCAATCGCGGTAGCGGGGCAGGTCGGCCACGTCGAGCGCGGCACCGATACGGATGGGAGCCATTTGGGTATCCTTTTCTGAAGGCGTCTCAATAGACTTGCCGGCCCTCGCGCCAGACCGCCTGAACCACGGGCTGATCGCCGGCGATGCGCACGGCCACCAGATCGGCGCGCAGGCCTTCGGCGATGCGCCCGCGATCGGTGAGGCCCGCGGCCCGTGCGGGCGCGTCGCTGACGAGCCCGATGGCCGCGGGCAGATCATGGGGCAGGGCGGGGTCGCCCGCCAGCCGGAACGCCGCGTCCAGAAGCGAGCGGGGCACGTAGTCGGAGGCGAACATGTCCACCAGCCCCTCTGCCAGAAGCTCCGCCACCGCGACATTGCCCGATTGCGAGCCGCCGCGCAGGTAGTTCGGCGCACCCGCCACGATGGACATGCCATGGGCCCGCGCATGGCGCGCGGCGGCGAGTGTCGTGGGAAACTCGGAGACGTGGATGCCCTCGGCCACGGCCTGGTCCACATGCGCCTCGGTGCGGTCGTCATGGCTCATGATGGTGACGCCGGCGGCCGAGGCGCTGCCCACCACGTGGGCGCGGACCTCCGCCCCGCGCGTGCGGGAGCGTTCCAGAAGGTCGTCCATCATTTCGCGGCCGGTGGCCTCGTCGACCTCCATCTCGTGGATCATGTGGGTGAACCAGCGGTCGATGTCCGGGCTCTGCCGGTCGCCGGGCGTGTGGTCCATGACAGAGACAAGCCGCGTCAGGGGGTGGCCCGCCGTCGCATCCACCAGCGCCATGGTGGCCGGGTCCGACACCTCGCAGCGCAGGTGCAGCAGGTGGTCGGCCCGGAACGCGCCCTGCCGCCGGCCTTCCTCGAGCGCGGCGATGAGCGGACCGAGGATCTCGCGACGCTCGGGCCGCTTCATCGACGCGCCCACGGAAAGTGAGTCGCACACCGTCGTCGTGCCGCCCGAAATCACCACCGCGTCATGGGCCATCAGCGCGGGCAGAAACGGCCAGAGCACGGTGGTGCGCGGATGGGTATGCCGCTCCACGTGATCGGTGTGGATGTCGACGATCCCGGGGATCAGGATCGCGCCCTCGAGGTCGAGGCCCGCACGGGATTGCCGGGCCCCTGCGGCGATGCGTGAAATCCGCCCGGCATCGATCTCGACGGTGCCCGTGACGACCGCATCGGGCGTCACGATCCGCGCGTTTTTCAGGCAGATGCCGGCGTGGGGCTGCTCGTCAAACATCGCGCGTCCTTTCCTGACGTTCCAGCCCTCCGTTGAGCCCGGACGTGTAACGGGACGATGACCCAAGAGTTACGGTTTTGCGACAAGAAACGCGCGGATCCACATATCGCTGGTGTGGCGCGCGTGATTCTTCGGCAAAGGCGGTGGAACAGGCCGGCGCCCATTCCCTCATGAGGCGAATAATTCAACAAATCCTGTACTTTGTCGGGATTTTGCCTCAAACAACTGCGCCGCAACGCGATGTCGGAATTCCGGGAATCGGCGCAGTTTCAAAGCGCTGTCCGGCCGTCATGTATCTTTCATCAATCCTTTGCGCACCTATCACATTGTCCACCTAACCCCCACGGCGACGGGGGCGGCAGGACCGCACTGGCGGCGCGCTTCCCCCGCGGTGACATCCACATCCAAAGGGACTTCCCGATGATCAAACAGACCTTTGCCGCCATCGCGATGGGCGCAACCGCGCTCACCTCCACTGCAGCCATCGCCCAGGACTGGCGTGAGGACGTGCCGGTTTTCCGCATCGGCCTGCTCGGCGGCGAGAACGAAGCCGACCGGCTGCGCGAATACTCCTGCCAGCAAGAATACCTCGAAGAGCGTCTCGGCGTTCCTGTGGAACTCTTCCCGGCCTCCGACTACGCCGGCGTGATGCAGGGCCTTCTGGCCGGCCAGCTGGAATACGCGGGCCTCGGGTCCGCCGGTTTCGCAGGTATCTACCTTCAGGACGCCGATGCCGTCGAGCCGCTGTTCACCAACATGCAGATCGACGGTTCGCTGGGTTACTACGCGGCCATGTATGTCCGCGCCGACAGCGACATCGAAAGCCTTGCCGACATGGAAGGCCGCACGCTGGCCTTCGCCGATCCCAACTCCACCTCCGGCTATCTCGTCCCGTCCTTCGAACTGGAAGAAGAACTGGGCATGGAGCTTGACGATTACTTCGGCCAGACCGGTTTCGGCGGCGGCCATGAGCAGGCCGTTGTCGCGGTCCTGAACGGCCAGTACGACGCGGGCGTCACCTGGACCTCGGGCGTGGGCGACATCAACATGGGCTACAGCCGTGGCAACCTGCGCTCGATGGTGGAGAAGGACATGCTCGACATGTCGGAAATCCGCATCATCTGGATGTCGAACCTGATCACGAACGGCCCGAACGTGATCCGGTCCGACCTGCCGCAGGAACTCAAGGACCAGGTCGCCGGTGCGATGCTGCGCCTGCCGGTCGAGGACCGGGAATGCTACCAGGCGATCGCGCAGGGCGACGCGATGGGCTACTGGCCCGTCGGCCTCGATTTCTACACGCCGATCATCAACATGCGTCGTGCACTGGCCGGCGGCGACCGCTGATCCGACCATTCGAGGCGGGGCCGGTGCGAGAGCGCTGGCCCCGCCCCATCCGTTCGAGGGCCCACCGCGCGGGGGAGAGCGTCGGCCCGAGCAGTCCATGACACTCGACAGGGGGCACCCATGCTGAAACTCGACAAACTGACCCGCCGCTTCGGCGACAACCTCGCCGTCAGCGACGCGAACCTGACCATTCCCGACGGTCAGATGGTCGGCATCATCGGACGCTCCGGCGCCGGCAAATCGACGCTGCTGCGCCTGCTGAACCGGCTGATCGACCCCTCGGATGGTCAGATCCTCTTCGGTGACAACGATATCGCCCGGCTCAAGGGCAAGGAGTTGCGGGCCTGGCGGTCGGACTGCGCCATGATCTTCCAGCAGTTCAACCTCGTGGGCCGTCTCGACGTCGTCACCAACGTTCTGACCGGGCGGCTGCACGACATGCCGGCCTGGCGCACGGTGGCGCAGGTCTTCACGCCGCGCGAACGGGCCTTTGCCATTCAGGCGCTCGACCGTCTTGGCATGGCGCACACGGCGCTGCAGCGGGCCGAGACGCTTTCGGGCGGCCAGCAGCAGCGCGTGGCCATCGCCCGCGCGCTGGCGCAGGAGCCCAAGATCCTTCTCGCGGACGAGCCCATCGCCTCGCTCGACCCGATGAACGCCAAGGTCGTCATGGACGCGCTGCGCGACATCAACCGGCAGGACGGCATCACCGTCATCTGCAACCTGCACACGCTCGACACCGCGCGCAGCTATTGCGACCGCATCGTGGGAATGCAGGACGGCCGCATCGTCTTCGACGGCACGCCCGATCTGCTGACCAACGCGATGGCGCGCGAGATCTACGGCGCCGAGGCGGAGGAGGCCTTCAACGAGGCCGCGACCTCGACCGCCATCCCCACATCCGAGCCCGTGCCCGCGCGCGTGCCCGCCTGATCAGGGACTAAAGCAATGACCGATATCCCCATGCGGGGCGGCTCGGCCGGGGCGTCGGGCGACGCGCCGTTCGACGCCGTCTCGACCTTCGAGCGGCACCGCGCCGAACTGAAAGCCTCCAAGCGTGTCTGGAACATGCTGACACTCGGCGCCTTCACCATCGCGCTGGGCCTGTCGATCTGGATCAGCAACTTCTACCCCGAGCGGCTGGCCGAGGGCGTGCCGCGCATCTTCGAATATTTCGCGACCATCCTGCCCGATCTGCAATGGGACCAGCTGTTCGAGGGACGCGACGCGCAAGGCAATGCCGTGCCCGGGTCGATCACCTTCTGGTACACCGATTTCTGGACCTATGTGGAGCTCTTGCTGGAAACCATCCTGATGGCGATCACGGCGACCCTCTTGGGAGCCGCGGTGGCGTTCGTCCTCAGCTTTCCGGCAGCCGCCAACCTCGCACCCAACGGCTGGGCCTACTGGTTCTCGCGCCGGTTCCTGGAATTCTGCCGTGGCGTGCCGGAAATCCTGCTTGCGCTCGTCTTCGTCTTCGCCATCGGCATCGGCCCGCTGGCTGGCGTTCTGGCCATCGCGATCCACACGGGTGGCGCGCTGGGCAAGCTTTTTGCCGAAGTGAATGAAAACGCCTCCGACCGGCCGGTCGAGGGCATCACCGCCGTCGGCGGGAGCTGGACCGAAAGGATGCTCTACGGTGTCGTGCCACAGGTCATGCCGAACTTCTTCAGCTACGCGATGCTGCGCTTCGAGATCAACGTGCGGGCCTCGTCCATCATCGGCTTCGTCGGCGCGGGCGGGATCGGTGCGGAGCTTAACCGCGTGATCTCGTTCTATTCCGACGACCGGGTCCTCGCGGTCCTGATCCTCGTGATCCTCATGGTCACGATCATCGACCTGATCTCCGAGGACATCCGCCACCGCTTCATCGGCAAGGAGAACTTCTGATGCGTATGGCGTCCATCGATACCGTCGACGCGGGTCAGATCGCCGCTGTTCGGGCGACCCATCCCAGGGCCTTCCGGACGGGCCTGGATGAGGTGCGGAAATGGGCCCCGTGGGTCATCGCCATCGCTTACGTGATCGGCTCATTGATCTATTTCGACGTGCACCTGCTCTTCCAGGCCTCAGAGCGCGCGCTGCGGCTCTTGCGGGCCATGGTCGTGTGGGAGGACATGGCGAACTGGCAATATGCCAACATCTACAAGGGCATCGCCCAGACGCTCGCCATGGCCTTTCTCGGCACGCTTCTGGGCACGATCGGCTCGCTTTTCGTGGGGTTCCTCGCGGCCAAGAACGTCATGCCGATCCGCATCGTGCGGCAGATGGTGCGGCGTTTCCTCGACGTCCTGCGCGGCATCGACCAGCTTGTCTGGGGCCTCGTCTTCGTCCGCGCCGTGGGGCTCGGGCCGCTGGCCGGTGTTCTGGCGATCTTCATCTCGGATCTCGGCACGCTGTCGAAACTATACTCCGAGGCGATCGAGAACATCGACCGCAAGCAGGTGGAGGGCGTGCGCGCCACAGGCGCCGGACCCTTCGCGGTGATCCGCTACGGCTACCTGCCTCAGGTGCTGCCGGTGTTCATTTCCCAGAGCCTCTATTTCTGGGAAAGCAACACGCGCTCGGCCACAATCCTCGGCATCGTGGGCGCGGGCGGCATCGGCATGATCCTGATCGAGCGCTTCCGCGCGCAGCTTTACGACCAGGTGTTCTTCGTGGTGCTCAACGTGCTGGTGCTGATCTTCGCGATCGACTGGCTGTCGAAGCGCATCCGCCTTTGGGCCATCGGTGAAAAGAGCCACTGAGACCGCGCCAAGACCAAAAAACGGCCCCTGCGCGAAGCGGGGGCCGTTTTCTTTTGGTCTTGCATCGGCGGCGGCGCGCGGCAAGGCTTGCGATCATGATCATCGACGGGCTGCAATACGCGAACTGGTCCGAAAAGGTCTTTCGCCAGATGCGCGAGGGCGGGGTGGACGCGGTCCATGTCACCATCGCCTATCACGAGATGTTCCGCGAGACGGTCGCGAATATCGAGGCGTGGAACCGTTGGTTCGAACGCTTCCCCGACCTGATCCGCCACGCGAAAACCGGCGACGATATCCGCGCCGCGAAGGCCGAGGGGCGGACGGCCATCGTCTTCGGCGCGCAGACGCCCGCGCCCATCGAGGACGATATCGGGCTGGTGGAGATCATGCACACACTCGGCCTGCGCTTCATGCAGCTGAGCTACAACAACCAGTCGCTGCTCGCGACAGGCTGCTACGAGGCCGAGGATCCCGGCCTCACCCGCATGGGCCGGGAGGTCATCGCCGAGATGAACCGCGTGGGCCTTGTCGTCGACATGAGCCATTCCGCCGAACGCTCCACGCTGGAGGCCATCGAGGAAAGTACGCGGCCCATCGCCATCACCCACGCCAATCCGGCCAGCTGGCACGCGGCACGGCGCAACAAGTCCGACACGGTCCTGCGCGCGCTGGCCGAGACGGGCGGAATGCTGGGCTTTTCGCTATACCCCCATCACCTGAAGGGCGGCAGCGACTGCGCGTTGCAGGGGTTTTGCGAGATGATCGCGCGGACCGCCGAACAGATGGGGGTGGAGCGGCTCGGCATCGGATCGGACCTCTGCCAGGACCAGCCCGACCGCGTGGTGGAATGGATGCGCGTGGGCCGCTGGACCAAGCGTGTGGACTATGGCGAAGGCTCGGCCGATGCGCCCGGCTTCCCGCCGCAGCCCGATTTTTTCCGCGACAACCGGGATTTTCCGCGTCTTGCAAACGGCCTGCGCGCCGTCGGCTTCGATGCGCCGGAGGTCGAAGCCATCCTCGGTGGCAACTGGCTCAGGTTCTTCGACGACAGTTTCGGGGGCATGCCATGAGCGCCCTCAGACCGCCCGATCAGGTGATGCGGCTGGCGCGGATGGGGGCCTCGCACCCCACGCGGCTGAGCTTCATGCGCGTGCTTCTGCGCGGGCTGAAGCGTGGCGGCTGGCAGGCGGAGCGCACGGAATGGGCGGTGGACGAGACTGGCGTGGGCCATGCCGTCTATCGCGTAAAGGGGCAGGGGCAGTGCTACAGCCTCGTCGCTTTCGCCCATGACCTGCCCGATCACCTGCGCTCGGACCGCGTGATCGCGGAGGCCTGGGACACGACCTTCGCCCTGATGGACGGGCAGCCCGAAGCGGCGGATATCGAACGCCTCGCCGGCAACGTGCCGAAACAGGAGGCAGGCCGCGTCAGCGACCGGGAGCTTGTTCTCTCGCGAGCCAACCGCTCCGGGCGTCTCTGGGATCACGTCGTGTCTCGCCTCGCGGAGGGGCGTCAGCCCGACCCGGCGCAAATCGACGAGGTGGGCTATCTCATGCGCACCACGGCGGTCTACGGCTCGGGCAAGTTCGGCGCGGCCGATCACGACGCGGTGGCGGGGCGTGCCCTGATGGATGGCCCGTTCCGCGTGGAGATGCTGGCCGTCTGGCTGATCCGCGCCTTCGTCGCCGATCTGGCCGAACACATGGCCGCCGTTCGTGGCGGCGACCGGGCGGCGCGGCTCGACCCCGACCTGCGCCGGACGCTCGGCATCGGCAACGCCACGGGGCTGGGCATGGCGCCCTTTCTGGTCAACCACCCCGATCTTCTGAACAACTGGATCGCCGCGCGTGAAACGGCGATCGCGAGGGTGCGGGCGCTGGGTCACGCGCCGCCGGAGGCACAAGACGCGTTCGCCGCGGCCCTCGCCATGGCGCGGGAGGCGGTCTCGGGCTGGAGAAGCACCGATCCGGTGCAGGCCGCCAGTTGGGACGCGCTGCGCCGCGATCTCGCGCGCCTGTCCCATCGCGTGGCCGAGGGCGCGCTGTCGGAGCCGAACCCATGGGACGCGCTCCTGCGCTGGTCCGAGGCGGCACTGTCGCTCGAAGGGCAGGAGATCTGCGCGGCGCTGATCCTCGAGCCCCATGGCAATCTCGTGGACGATCTGGCCGAGACGATGGGCGCCGATGAGCTGTCAGGCTTCCGCATCGACGGGGCCATGCGGCTGGACGCGCTGGGCAAGCTTCTGCGCGAGGGGTTTTCCTGGGCGCTTGAGGCCGATTTCGCACAGGACGACGCGCAGGCGCGCTTCTGGTACGTCTCGGAGGCCAAGCTGGAGCCGCGCCTTGGAGAACGCTACGCCGAACCGGGCGCGGAGCTGGAACAACCGCTCGACATCGCGCGCGCCGCTGTGGCGCTCCATGCCGATCTGGACGGGCAGGACCCACAAGCGACGGTCGCCGATTTGCTGCTGGGCCGGCCCGAACACCGCCGCACCGTGCGCCGCGTCCAGCGGCTCGCCCGCGCGCCGTATCGCGAAATCCGCGACAACCTGCTGGCCGCTGACATGCGACCCGTCGACATGCTGCGCTGCAAGCTCGCCTTCTTCGGCGCCACGAATTTCGACCCGCGCTCGGACCGCTGGATGCGCATCACGATGTACCGTGGCGCGCCTTACCCCGATGAGTTGCACGAACGCCCCGAGGACGCATGGCTGCACCATGGCGGGGCCGCAACGCTCCGGGCGGCAGAGTGACGGAGGTCTCTCGTACGCTCTCCGAGATCCGGGCGACCTGCACCAAGGCCGCGCGGGGGGCGGGCTGCGACTGGGGCATGGCGGAGGAGGCGGGGCTTGCCGCGCGCCTCCTCGAAAGCCACGATCTGCCCGGTGTCAGCGTTCTCGCGCGGCTCCTGTCCGAGGGGGCGGGATGTGTGTCCTGCCGCGCGGCCGGGTCGGCCTGCGGGCTGAGGGCCTTGGCGGTGCTGTCCGACCGCCTTCCGTTCCTTGACGACGCGCTGCCCGACGGCCCGGTGCGCGCGCCGCTTCTTCTGGCCGCCCCCGTGATCCTGCTCGCGCGGGAACAGGGCGCGGCCTACACGCTGTCCTGGGAGGGTGCGGTCCTGCGCTGCACCCAGGAAGGCGTGAGCGCGGAGGGCGCCGTCGATGCGCCGCGCGCCGCTTCCGTTTCTCTGGTAGCTGCACCCGGAAACCCGGCCAGGCGCCGCGCGCCCGACTGGCGCAGCCGGAGCATCGCGGAAAGCGACTGGGACACGCTGGAACGGCTGGCGGCGAAGACGCTGGTCCCGGAAACAGAAGCGTCGCGGGCGCGCGGGGCAGGCCCGGCCGACGCTGCGGCGGACTGAACGGAAGGAAGAACCATGCAAGTGAGTGTCGCCGAAATTCTCGCGCGGAGCCGCGCCGCACTTCTCGCCCACGGGGCGGGGAAGGGACCGGCGGAGGCCGTCGCCCGCGCCGTGGCGCGCGCAGAGGAAACCGGCAACGTGATCTGCGGGCTCTACTACCTCGAATCCTACTGCGTGCAGCTGCAAAGCGGCCGGGTGAGCGGAACCGTGGAACCCGAGGTCTCGCTCCCCGCACCCGGCTGCGTCCGGGTCGATGCGCGCTTTGGCTTCGCGCAGCCTGCATTCGCCCGGGCCCTGCCGCAAGCGCTCGAGGCGGCGCGGGAAAACGGGGTTGCGACGCTTTCCGTGGCCCATTCGCACACCTGCACCTCGCTGGGCTATTTCACCGAACAGATCGCGGAGGCGGGGGTGATCGCGATGGGCATGACCAACGCCTCGGCCATCGTGGCGGGGCCGGGCGGGCAGACGCCGGTCCTCGGCACCAACCCCTTCGCCATCACGATCCCCGGACCCGACGGCCCCGCGCTCCACGCGGATTTCTCGACCTCCGCCGTCGCGCTTGGCCGGATCACCATGGCCAGGGCCGCGGGCGAGGCGATTCCTCTGGGCTGGGCGGTCGATGCCGAGGGCAACCCCACGACCGACCCCGAGGCGGCGCTTGCGGGCGCGCTGCAATCGGCGGCGGGGCACAAGGGCTGGGCGCTGGGCCTGATGGTCGAGGCCTTCGCGGCGGGCCTGACCGGCTCGGTCAACTCGCTGGACGTCAAGGGGCTGAAGGCGGCGGAGGGGCCGCCGCATGGCCTCGGCCAGTTCTACATCCTGATCGATCCGGGAGCCCACGATCCCGCCTTCGCCGACCGCCTTGCGCGCGTGGCCGACGCGATCGCCGAGGACCCCGGGGTCCGCATCCCCGGCGTGCCGCGCCGAAGGCTCGACCCTGTCGATGTACCCGACGCGCTCTGGGCGAAGACGCTTGCGCTGGCGGGCGCCTAGCCCCTTCGTTCAGCCACCGCCCGGCCGGGCGATCCCGCGATGCGGGTCCTGCCCGGACCGCGCGGCCTCGGGGCCCGGCGCGGTGGGCGGGGAACCCAGCCGCGTGGTCACCTCGCGGGCATGGGCCGCGTTGCCGCCGGCCATCAGCACCTCGAGCATCAGTGTCCTGAGCGAGGCAGCCCCGGGCGTGCGTTCTATCCCGCGCACGAGGATAGCGCGCGCAGCGCTCAGGTCGTTCTGGTGCATGGCGATCCGCGCACGGGCCGCTTCCAGCGCATAGGCCGGCATGGCGCCTTCCGCCGCACCGCGGGCCACAAGGTCACGCGCCGAGGCGACCCGGCCCGCCGCGAGCCGCGCCGAGATCAACGCGTCGAGCGTATCCGGCGACAGGGGCGCGGCACTCAGGAGATCGGCCGTCTCCTGCGCGCCAGCGACATCCCGCAGGCCGAGTTGCGTCACCAGAAGCAGGCGCAGGAGGTCCGGATCCCCCGGCGTCAGGTCGAGGCTTTGCCGCGACAGGCGCGCGGTCAGCGCCAGATCCCCCTCGCTCAGCGCGGCGGCGTAAGCCCCGCCTGAACCTCCCGAAATCGAAACATCGTCAGCCCATGCGGCCTCGCCACTCATCGCATCGCCCCCGTTCGGTCGCCCAACCCCGCCCCGGCCTCCGGCGACCGCAAGAACGCAGCCGCCCCGGACGGAACAGGTGAGGATCTCGCAGAGGCTCCGAGACTGGCGCTCCTGGTGCTCGATCTTGAAAATTTTGCAGTTAAAACTTCGTTAACCGCGATACGGTCAGGTTCACTTTCAGCCTCACCGTGGGTCGGTTTGCACAGGCTCGGGGCGAAACATCCGCCACCATGCGCAGGCGGCGAAAAATGTGATGCCAGTGAGGGAAGCCGCCGTTGCCTCATTTGCCGAGTTGTTGCAACAATCCGGCCCGAGTTTTTCCCAATCGACACGTCATGGAGACAGTGTCCAACCCGTTTTGAACCATGGAGACCTTGTCTTGCCGCGTGTTGCCTCCCGCCGTCTTCCCCCCGTCGCCGCCGTCTCGGCCCTTGCGGTTCTCGCCGCGGCTCCGGCCCTGTCGGAGGGGATCGGCCTGCCGCCCGATGACACGGTTTCGGCCCGGATGGAGGTGTTCAATTCGCAGGTGCCGGGGTCCGTATACGCGCTGCAGCCATGGCTCAACGCGCAGGAGCTGACCGCGGCGGACGGCACGGTCTACCGGCTTACCTCCCTCAACCCGCATGTGAATTCGTGGTTCGTGCTTGATGTGGACACGCCCGACGGGCGGCGGACGTCCTATCACCTCGAAAACGCCGACAGGGAAATCTGGCAGGCGTCTCTCTCGGAAGAGGGCGGCGCGCCCGCCCTGCGGATCGAGGACGATCTGGGCGACGTGATCCTGTGCACGCCATGGGATGGCGAACTGGCCGAGGCGCAGGCGACGGGCCTGCCCTATGCGCCGGTCTGCGAGTGGAGCATGTTCCTGCGCAACCCGGTGCAGGGCAACCGCACCACGCGCGAGGCTGTGTCGGACTTCCTGCGCGACAACATCGTCTTCGGCGATTCGCTGGTGAACCTGATCAAGGGGGCGTTCTACGAGGACGCCTTCATGGTGTCCTCCGAGGAGCTGGAGACCGAGGCCGAGGTCAGCGGGGTGGAGCTTCTGGGCACCGCGCTCCTGAGCCGCACGCCGGTGATGCGGCCCGCCATGGGCTTCGACCTGATCGGCGCCGAGGCCGGGATGCAGGCCGGAAGCTGGTACGAGGTGGATGGCGCGCCGGGGATCTTCGCCTCGGTCATGCAGCCCGGCATGATCGCGCAGTCCGTCTTCGACGTGCAGGGCGCCAACTGGCTCGACGGCGTGGAGAGCGGGGCGGATGTCTACCTCGTGGCCTTCGACATGTCGCAATTCGAGCTTGGCTACGAACTGGGCACGGACCACCCCAATCTCGGCTGGTCCTCGCGCCCGTCGCACCGGCACCGCGCGGCGGGCCCGGACGGGTTTTCGCGACCCGATCCGCTGGTCCTGAACGGCACGCTCAGCCCGTCGCTGGTGGAAGACGTCGCCGCCACCTTCACCGGCGGCTTCAAGCGCGACCATGGTGCGTGGCGCTTCGGCGACTACGCCACGTTCAACTACGGCCACCATTACGGCTTCGTGCAGCAGGGCGTGACGCTCTCGCGCCTCTGGCCCAATCTAGCGACGCTTTACGTCACGCTCGACGGCGAAGTACGGATGGAGACCTGGACCGAGGCGCATCAGCAGGTCCTGCCCGATCTGGTCATGGCGCGTCAGAACGGTGTGCCGCTGATCATCGACGGCGTGCCCGGCGACCGCGTGACCTCCTGGGGGGGCGGCAACTGGTCGGGCTCGGCCGAGGCGAACCTGCGCACGTTGCGCGCGGGGGCCTGCATGCGCACGATCGGGGACCGGCCGTTCCTGATCTACGCCTATTTCAGTTCGGGCACGCCCTCGGCCATGGCGCGGACCTTCCAGGCCTATGAGTGCGACTACGCCATGCTTCTTGACATGAACAGCCAGGAGCTGACCTACATGGCGCTCTACCTGCACGAGGGCGACGAGATCGAGGCGCGCCATCTCGTGTCCGGCATGGCCGACGTCGACGTGCGCGGCAGCCGGGGCACGCGCATCCCGCGTTTCGTCAGCGCGCCGGACAACCGTGACTTTTTCTATCTGGTACGGAGGAACTGATGGGATTTGGAATGATGGGGTGGGGCAGGCGCGCTCTGGGCGCGGGCCTGATGGCGCTGATGGCGGCGGGCGTCGGCAATGCGCAGTCGCTGGCCGAGCGCAACGAGATCATGTTCCAGCAGATGCAGCAGCTCCGTGGCGTCTCGGGCAGCGAGATAAGCCGCATCCGCGCCATCTTCGCAGCCTCACCGAACGGCTGGATGGGGCAGGGCAACCCGGCCGTCACCCAGCACCCGCTCACGCCCGAAGAAGCTGCCGCGCGACTGGGCGGGTCGGTCAGCCAGGTCCGGGAAAGCTATCGCAACCGCCAGTACGAGCGCATCTGCGGCGAACGATACATGGTCCCGCTCTACGATCCCGCCACGCAGTCGCCATCGGACGCGACGGTCTGCGCGGACATGTTCGAATATCCCAACATCCCCATGGTCTACCCGGTGGTCTGGGTCCGCGCCAGCGAGGCCGCGCAGCTCTGCGCGGCGGAGGGCAAGCGGATGGGCGACGCCCATGAATGGGAAGGTGCCTCGGCCGGGCAGCTTCTGCCGCCCGAATACCCGTTCGACCGCGTGCGCGGCATGAGCGGGTCGGCCGCGGTCAACACGATCCGGTCGTGGCACAACAACCATTACGCCTCCACCAGCGGGACCTATTCGATCGGGTCCTGGCGCTCGGGCGTCTGCGCCACGGGCAGCTTCAAGAGCGCGTCCTGCAATGGTGGAAGCTTCACCGGCTGCGGGTCGAACACCTATCCCGCGGGCTCCTTCCCCGAATGCCGCAGCCCGCTGGGCGTCTACGACATTGACGGCAACGCCGCCGAGCACATGAACCTGCCGCTGTCGGAGGACCAGATGGCCAGCCGCGGCTCCACGTCGCTGGGCGTGACCGAGATGAAGGGATCGTGGTTCATCTGGGACACGATCCGCGCGCATGAACACTGGTCGCGCTGGCGCGCGCCGTTCTGGCACGGCAGCCGCGTGATGTCGGAAGGCAGCCACCGCAACTACCACCTCGGTTTCCGCTGCTTCCGCGATATCTGAGGACATGACCGAGACAGGGGGCGGCGCGGGGCAACTCGCGCCGTTTCTCTTTTGCGTCAGCCCCTTGCAGCGCGACGTTGATCTTCAGAGAGAGGCGAGGCGAACGGTCGCCGACGACAGAGGCCCGTCGCTGTTGAGAAGCGCCGCATAGACGCTGTCGGTCAGCAGTCCGCGCAGATCGACAGGGCGACCGTCCACATAGGCCGTACGGCTCACCAGCCGGATGCCGTGGCTGTAGTCTGCGTAGTACTCGCCATGCACCGTCGAGAGCGGCTGGATCGGGTCGCCATTCCCGCGGTGCCAGCCATAGATCGCCACGCGCCCGCGATTGGCCGACAGCCTGTTGGCCAGCACGAGATCCTTCTTGTGCCCGGCCAGAAGCACCCCGTGGCGCCCGCCCGCCTGCGCCATCTGCGCATCGAGCGTCGCGTCATGGCGCAGGAAATAGTCGGTCGAGGACATTTGCGGGCCGGGCGTCATCGGACGCGGCGACAAGCGCAGGGCGGCCTGCGCATAGATCGCGTCGACCATCCGCGTCGTCGGCAACATCATGTCCAACCCGTCCGCGACCCGCAGCGCTGCCGGCAGGCCCAGAGGCACCCGGACATGATCGGCGTTGGACCCCACGGCGAGGTAATCGGGCGTCACGCAGATGACGATCTCGGTCTCGCGCCCTCCGACGGCACCGGTGAAGCGCACCGGCTGAAGCGCGCGGACGTGGTCCGGCACGTTGCCCCGCATCGCCTCGGCGACAAGCGCGTCGTCGCGTCCCGAGCCCGAGCCGTTGCCGAGGCTGGCGAGGATGGCGGAGGCCGGCGCCGCGTTGCCCGGACGGCGCGGGATCGCGCGTGCCAGACGTGCGCTGCACGGATTGCTGCCAGCGCGCGGCGGGAAGAGCTGTACGCGGTCGGGGTCTTCCGACAGGCGCGCGGGCGTCAGGCTCGCCTCTGGCGCCTCGGCGCGGGCGACCTGGATGTTCTCGGCGATGGGCTCCGCCGGGGCGCGGGCCGCCATCACGCGGGCCGCGGCGCCGGGGCGCGCGGGCGGGCGAGGACTGAGGCTGACCGGAAGCGGGCTTGGCGCCACGGCGGGCGCGGTGTCGAGCGGGGGCAGGGCTGCGAACCCTTCGGGCCGGGCGATCGGCGTGCGCAGCGTGGCGGCAAGCTCGGGCGGAATGGCGCGTGAGGTGGCCACCGCGTCGCCCGCGGGCAGGGCGGCGCCCAGCGCGGTGCGCGTCCCCGGCGAGAACGGTCCGTGGATCCGGGGCAGACGCGCGAGCAGGGCCTCCCCGCTGCCGCGTTCCGGGGCGCTCCGCAGGGCCGGGCGCTGATCTTCGAACCCGAGCGGCAGGGCGAGGCCGGTGGCGGTTTCGGGCATCGGGTAGCGGCGTTCCACGAGGGGTTCCCGCGCAGGGGCGGCTGCGGTCTGTTCCGTCGCGGACGGGCTGGCGGACTTGCCATGAAGCGCGTCATGGACATTGGCGACGATGACCATGCCGCAGAAGGCCGTCACCACGGAGGAGACGGCGACCGTCGCGACGACGGCGTCTACGGATTGAATGCGGATACCGATCATGCCCCTGGAACGCGCCCCGTGAGACGCGTTAACTGTCCCTTTCAGATTTATCCGCGTTACGCGTTAAGTGTTAAATCCGCAACAAGGCCAGGGCGGATTTGCCAGTCCTGTTGCGGGTTTGGCGGATTCTTGCCTGTCCGCGGCGGGATCACGCGGAGGATTCGCCAAACGTTCACGCTTCGTGCGGACAAGCCTGCGAGAGGCCGGGATCAGAGGCTCGTCTTCTTGAAGACCGGTTCCGGGATGGCGCGGATGATGGCCATGACGATTCGCCAGACGGGTCGCACGTAGATCACGTTCTTCTCCTGCCGGACCGCCTTGACGATGGCCGCGCCCACCTCTTCGGGCTGCGCGGTCAGGCGTTCGGGCAGGTCGAGCCCCTCGGTCATGGCGGTCGCCACGAAGCCCGGCAGGACGGTGACCACATGCACGCCCTTCTTCGCCAGACGGTTGCGCAGGCCCGACAGGAAGGCCGTGAAGCCCGCCTTTGCCGCGCCGTAGACATAGTTCGACGCCCGCCCTCGTTCGCCCGCGACCGACGAGATGCCCACCAGCGTGCCGGACCCGCGCGCCTCCATCGCGTTGGCGAGATGGGCGAAAATCGCGGCCGGCCCCTCGAAATTGGCGCGCATCACCGAAGCCCCTATTGTGGGCGAGGCCGCGTTTTCCTCCTGCGTGCCCATTGCCCCCACGGCGCAGACGGCGATGTCGGGCAGCTCGGGCAGGCCTTTCACGAAAGCCTCATGGCTCTCGAGGTCGAGCGCGTCGAATTCGTGCAGCGTCACGGTCACGCCGTAGCGCGTCACCAGGTCGTCGCGGTCGGGTTCAAGCCGGGCCGCGTCGCGCGCGGCCAGCCTTATGGTGTGGCCTTCGGCGGCGAAGCTTCGCGCGATGGCCCGCGCCATCCCCGAGGTGGCGCCGAGGATCAGGACCGACTTGCTCATAATCCAAGCCTTTCGGATTGCAGGGAGGTGAAACGGTCGGCCCAACCATTGGCGCGGCGCAGATCGCGCAGCGCGGCAAAGCGCGGGTCGGCCGCGTGGAAGGTCTCGGCGCTCAACCTGGCGTCCTTGGCGAGGTAGAAGCGCCCGCCATGGTCGAGCGTGATGCGGTCGAGGCGTTCGATCAATGCGTCGCTGTGTGCGCCTGCGGGGAAATCCAGCGCCAGCGTGTAGCCCTCGAAGGGGAAGGAATAGCGCCCTTCGCCCTTGCCGAAGCGTTTGAGCACGGACAGGAAGCTGCCCGTGCCCGCCTCGGATATGTCGTCGAGCATCTGCGACAGTGCCGCGCGCGCGGTGTCGAGCGGCAGGGCGCACTGGAACTGGTGGAAGCCCGCGCGCCCGTAGATGCGGTTCCAGTCGGCGATGGAATCGAGCGGGTAGAAATAACGGTCCCAGTCGATGAGCGAGACGCCGGCCTTGCGCCGCCCCATCTCGTAGTGGAGCGCGTTGAAGAGCCGGAGGTTCGCGGCGTTGAGGACAAAGCCCGGCAGGTTGAAGGGCACGCGGAGCGGCAGGCGGCGCGGCGTGTCGAAGGGCGCGCGGCGGCGTCTCGGCGGAAGCTCGGCGGCGCGCGCGTGGCGTCCCATCATCAAGATGCTTCGGCCGAGCCGGGGCGGATGACCGATGCAGTCGATCCAGGCGACCAAATAGGGCGCGTCGAGATTGTCCTCGAAGATATCGATCGCCGCGTCGATGCTTTCGGCCGCGATCGTCTCCTGCATGATCCACGCGCTTTCGACCGGCCGCAGGCGGATCGCCGCGCGCAGGATCACGCCGGTCAGCCCCATGGCGCCGCAGATCGTGTCGAAGCGCTCGGGGTCGGCATGCCGGTCGATGCGCCTTGGCGCGCCCCCGTCCTCCACCACCTCGACCCATTCGACGCAGGAGCGGAAACTGCCGTCGCGATGGTGGTTCTTGCCGTGCACATCCGCCGCGATGGCGCCCCCCAGCGTGACGAATTTCGTGCCGGGCGTGACGGCGGGAAACCAGCCGCGCGGCAGGAAGGTCGCGATGATGTCGGCCAGCAGAACCCCGGCCTCGGCCACCAGCGTGCCGGTCTCCGCATCGAAGGAGAGCATGCGGTCGAGCCCCGCCATCGAGAGCGTCAGCCCGCGCGAGAGAGCCGGGTCGCCGTAGGAACGTCCATTGCCCCGCGCGATCATCGGGCCCTCCGACAGCGCCTCGGCCACGTCTCGGGCGTTGCGCGCGGTCTTCACCCGGCACTCCGCCACAGGCGTTCGGCCCCAGCCGGACAGGCGGGTCACGCCGGCCTCCCCGCGTCGTGGAACACGAAGCGCCGGTCCAGCAGGTATTTCGTCGTGTATCCCACCATCAGCCCCAGCACGGCGCCGGCCTCCCGCGCCAGATCGGTGCCCCAGATCAGCCAGAAGGCGGTCTCGGTCACCCAGAAGATCGCGGTCGTCGCAACGCCCATGAGCGAATAGAGGAAGAATTGACGCCCCTGCGCGCGGACGCCCCTCGTCGTGTCATGGAAGATCCAGCGCTTGTCGAGCATGTATTTCACGACGAGGCCCACCAGCGTGCCGGCGGCGAGCGCGGCGGCGAAGCGCGCGCCGTCGACCACGTCCGCACCGAACAGGACCAGCCGCTGCGTGGCGAGATTGGCCATGACGGCGAAGACGGCGAAGGCCGTGTACCGGATGACAAGCGTGCGGCGGGTCACAGGAACACCGCGAGCCCGGTCAGAACCGCCACCACCGCCACCGTCGCCCGGCTGACGGGGTCGCGGATGGCCCAGATCAGCGGGTCGTCATCCATTTTTCCGCGGTCCGCCACCAGTACGAGCCGGCTGATCCAGAAGATCAGGAGCGCGCAGACCCCCCAGAACATCCGGTGCGCGCCGAACCGTTCCTGAACCGTTGGCTCGTCGATATAGAGAGCAAGGACCAGCACGCCCACATAGCCCGCCGAGATCGCCATCTGGCTCAGGATGCGCCGGTCCTCGACCGTGTAGCCCCGGCGCGTCACGGTCCGGCCGGCGGCGTCCGCATCCGACAGCTCGCCCAGCCGCTTCGCCGCCGCCAGCGCGAAGAAGGTGAACATCGAGAAGGCGAGGAGCCAGACCGACAGCGCCACACCGATGGCGACGCCGCCCGCCACGATCCGGATCGTGTAGAGACCGGCGAGCGTGCAGATGTCGATGATCGAATGCCGTTTAAGCCGCAGCGAGTAGGCCATGGTCAGGACGAAATAGGTTGCTACCACCATGGCAAGCGCAGCCGATACCTGCGCCGCGACCGCGAAGCCCAGAAGCAGCAGGACCGGCACCATGCGCGTGCCGGTCGCCACCGAAAGGTCGCCACGCGCGAAAGGCCTGTTGCGCTTGCGCGGGTGCGTCCTGTCATCGGCAAGGTCCAGAAGATCGTTGATGACATAGCCCGCCGAGGCGATGAGGCTGAGCGCCACGAAGGCCGAGAGCGCCCAGGTCCATTCCCAGCCGCCATGGGCCGGGTCCGCGAGGATCGGCACGAAAACCAGAAGGTTCTTGAGCCATTGGTGCGGGCGCAGCGCGCGCAGCATGCTAAGGGCATCGCCGCCGCGGGCCGGGATATGCTCGGACCGTCGCCCCATCGCGTCCACCGCGCGTCGGACCCTGCGGTCGGCACCGACGGTGACCGCTTCGGCGGCCTCGCTCCAGACGGCGAGGTCGGCCCGGCTGTCGCCCATATAGATGAAACCCTGGTGCCCGTATTCGGCCACCAGCAGGGCGGATTTCTCCGCGCCCTTGAGATTGCGATCCGCCGTGGAGCCGTGGACCGCGTCGAAAACGCCCAGATGTACCGCAACGGCCCGGGCAAGACGCACATCGGTCGCGGTGACAAGGACGACGTAGCCGCCCTTTTCGCGCCACGCGTCGATCCGCGCAAGCACCCGCTCGTCATAGGGCAGGATGGCCGGATCGATGGTGACGTTATCCGCCAGTGCGGCCTTGAGCGCCGCGCGCCCCCGGAAGAGCGCGAGGATCGCCGCGCCCAGCAGACGGCTGCGCAGCGCAAGTGCGGCCCAGAGCGTTTCGTGCAGCATGTCCGAACGCAGGAGCGTGCCGTCCAGATCGACCGCAAGAACGGGCAGATCGGCGCGTATCCCGTCTTCGCCGCCATCGGCGTCGATATGCTGGGCGGTGGTCATGACGTGCTCGGCCCGGATTGGGGTCTTGTGTGGGTTTTCAGGCGCCGCGATGTTGCCCTGCCGGCTACGCCTTGACCAGTCTTTTCTGTACACGGCCGAGCGTGGCCGGATCTATCGACATGGCCGGCACGCGTCGTTATCGTCCAGGCCAGTTGTATGATCTCTCAAGGGAATTTGCCGTGTTTCGGATCGGTTTTGGGCGGAGCTTCCTGATCGCCACGGTGCTGGGGTCGGGGCTGGGGTCGGGCCTTGCAGGGCCGGTCCTGGCGCAGGTGACGGGTGGCGGGGCGGACGACGCCGGACAGGCCGCAACCCTTGTCGAGGGGCTCCTCGCGGAGGAGGCCGAGGCGCGCGCCGCCGCCCGTGCCGCCTGGGACGCGTCGGAAACGGCCGACGCGGCACGCGATGCCGCCGCGGCGGAGCTCGAACGGCGGGAGGCGGAGGCACGCGCCGCGCGGCAGGCCGCGCAGGAGGCCATTGCCGTGCTGTCCGAGGCGATCGGCCAGCGGCAGGCGGCCGAGGCGCGTATCGAGGACGCGGCCGAAGCGGCGGCGGCCGAAGAACTCGAAGCGGAGGCAAGGCAACAGGCGGCGCGGCAGGCGGAGGCTGAGGCCGCGCGCCTTGCCGAGGAAGAGGCCGCCCGGATCGCCGCCGAAGAGGAGGCGGCCCGGCAGGCGGCCGAGGCCGAAGCCGCGCGGCGGACCATGGCGGAGGCGGCGCTGGAGCGTTGCATCGCGGTCGCCGGCGCGCCGTCGGCGGAGGAACCCATCTCGGAGGCGGCTCAGCGCGCGCTCTTCCGGGCGCTGGCCGAGGCGCGTGGCGACTGCGTGGAGGCCGCGCGCGACCTGCCCGAAGCGGGCGGCGCGCTGTTTCATCTCGGCACGATCGCGCAGGCCACCGGTGAACACCGGCAAGCCGTGCGCTTCTACGAACGCGCCGCCGAGGCCGGGGTCGGGGCGGCCCTGACGCGCCTTGGCGACTATCACAATTTCGGCATCCGGCCGGTCCGCGAGGATGTCGCGCGCGCCGTCGAATTCTACGAGGAGGCCGTTGCGGCGGGCGATCCGGCGGCGGCGGCGACGCTGGCGATGATGCACCGGCTGGGCCGGGGCGTGCCGCGCGACCCCGACCGCATGATGGCCCTGATGCAGCAGGGTGCGGAGGCCGGCTATCACTTCGCCCAGTACCGGCTGGCGCAGACCTACCTCACGGGCGAAGGCGTGCCGGACGACGCGCAGGCCGCCCTTGGCCTTCCCGATCCGGTCTCGGCCATTCCCCATCTCGCGGGCGCGGCGCGGGCCGGCAATGACGAGGCCGCGCGCGACCTCGCCCGGCTTTATGCCACCGGCGCGCCGGGGCTGAACCCGAACCCCGCGCGCCGCTTCCGCTGGACCGAGTTCCTCGCGGACAAGGGTGACGCACCGGCGATGGCCTTGCGCGCCTTCTTCATCGAACAGGGCATCGGCACGGAGCGCGACCCGGAGCGGGCGGCCGCCGAATACGTTCGAGCGCTGGAAACCGGGGGCGTGGACCCCGAAAGCATGCGGGGCACAGTGAACGGCGTGGTGCCGCCCTGGGACACCGAAACCGCGCTTGCCTTCCAGCGCATCCTGCAGGAACGGGGGCTTTATCTAGGCGCGCTCGATGCGCAGGTCGGGCCGGGCACGCTGGGCGCGGCGCGCGCGCTCTCGCAGCAGTAGCTAGTCCTCGGCACGATCCATGGCGTGGTATTCCGGGTTGGGCATCATGTCCGACGCGATGGCGAAGCGGTTGGACATGTTGAAGAACCCGATGACGTCGGCGAGGTCGAAGATCTCGCCCTCGTCCAGCCCCGCGGCGCGCAACGCCTCGCGGTCGGCCTCCACGATCTCGGCCGGAGCGGTGGTCAGCTTCCACGCGAAATCGAGCATCGCGCGCTGGCGCGGGGACAGCTCCGCCACGCGGTAGTTCATCACCAGCATCTCGCCCAGTTGCGGGTCGCCCGAGAGCCGCCGCACCGCCTGTCCGTGGGCCACGAGGCAGTAGAAGCACCTGTTGGCCGAGGACACCACGACCGCCACCATCTCGCGCTCCAGCTTGGACAGGCCGGAGGGCGCGAGCATCAAGGTGTTGTAATACTGAGTGAAGGCCCGAAGTTTTTCGGTATTGCGCGAAAACGTCCTGAGAACATTGGGCACGAGGCCCAGTTTCTCGACGCAGATCTCGAAATAGCGCTGCGTGTCCTCGTCAAGCTCCGCGAATTCCGGAAGCGCGTAGATCGAGATATGGTCTGGTTGCGGCATGGTCGTCTCTCCCCGTCCGTTTCGCGCAGCGTGGCGGTCAACGCGCGCCTGCGCAAGCGCCTGACGCCTCACGCCTCGGACCGGCCCCTGCGGACATGACGCAGACGGTAGCCGCGCGGCGTGCTGCCGTATTGATGGCGAAACAGCCGGTGGAAATAGCTGAGGTTCTCGAAGCCGCAGTCGCGGGCGACCCCGGCAATGTCCCGGTCCGTGCCGGCCAGCAGCATCGCGGCGTGCTGGATGCGGATGCGGTTGACGTATTGCGTGGGGCTGAGGCCGAGATGCCGGCGTGTCTGGCGGCAGACATGTTCCTGGCTCCGCCCGGCAACTGCGAGGAACCCCTCCGCGCCCTGCCGGAACACGCGCGGCTCGCGGGCGGCGCGGCAGGCGCGGATCAGCCATGCGGGGGCGCGATCCTCGACGATGGCGCCGGTGTCCAGCACGTGCGTCATGACCGACAGCAGGAAATGCTCGATCCGCGTCAGGCTGCGGTGGGCGGTGTCGAGCGTGAGCATGGCGTTGACGGCCCTTTCGCGCTGCGGCCCCTCGAGGTGGAGCGTCATGGGCAGCGCGCGCTCGGACCAGAAGAATCGCCCGCCCAGATCCCGCCCGTAGCGCTCGACCAGATGTGCGGCGGTGTCGGCGCGGAACATCACGTTGAGAATGCGCGCCGTCGCCCCCGGCACCGATTGCAGCGCGTGCCGGTCCGAGGGGCGCAGGAACACCAGCGTGCCCGCCTCCAGCCGTTCCTCGAGCCCGTTGATCCAGTGATGCACCGCGCCCTGTTCGACCATCAAAAGCTCGAAGAAATCATGGCTATGTTCGATCAGGGGCGGGTCGAGCGGGATTTCCTTGCGGGTGAAATGATAGGCCTCATCCGGCGCGATATAGGTATCAATCTTGAATATCTTTTGTGGCAATCGCACTGGTTTCTGACCTTTCGCAGGTGCAGCATACGAATGCAAAAGATCAACCAAGTGCATGTTTTCGTCAAGTCCGGGTCTCCGCCACCGAGATTTCCGGGGCTAGTCTGGCCCGAGCGGAGGACAGGACATGACCGTTCAGGATATCGACCTCGGGTTCCGGCCCGCGCCCGAACGTGACGGAAAGCGGCTGCGCGCCGACCAGATCGCCCATTACAACGCGAGGGGTTTCGTGCAGCCCTTCGACGTGTTCGGGGTGCAGGAGATCGCCCGCATCCGTGCCTATTTCGACCGGCTGATGGCCGATCTGGGCGAGGCGGGCGATTACGGGATCAACTGCTATCAGGCGCGCATGGCGGGGATCTGGGACATCGCGACCGACCCGCGCATCCTCGACCACGTGGAGGATATCGTCGGCCCCGACATCGTGTGCTGGGCCAGTGCGATCCTGTCGAAGAAACCCGGGGACACGCGCGAGGTGCCGTGGCATCAGGACGCGAGTTTCTGGAAGCTCACCCCCGCGCGGACGGTGACCGTCTGGCTCGCCATCGACGACGCGGACGCGGAAAACGCGGCCATGCGCTTCATCCCCGGCACCCATGGCAAGGGCGCGATCGCGACCTCGGCGATGGGCGAGGCGTCGGTCTTTCACAAGGGGATCGCCGACGCCGAACGCTACGGAGATCCCTTCGTCAACGCGCTGAAGGCCGGGCAGATCTCCCTTCATGCCGACATGCTGGTCCATGGCTCGGGGCCGAACCGCTCGGCCCGCCGGCGCTGCGGCCTGACGCTGCGTTACTGCCCGCCCGAGGTGCGCATCATCGATCCGGACTGGGCCCGCGGCGTGGAGGCGATCATCGCGCGCGGCGGCGACGCTTCCGGGCACTGGCGCCACCATCCGCGCCCGGACAACGACGACATTCTGGCGACACGCTCGCCCCATGTCGTGGGCAACAACTGACGTCGCGGCGGGGGAGGGACGCGGATGCAGATCACTTGGCTGGGCCACGCGGCGTTCAGGCTGACCGACAGCGCGGGGCGGTCGGTCATCACCGATCCCTATACGCCCGAGGGCGTGGGCTACGCCCCGATCACCGACACGGCGGACCTCGTCATCATCTCGTCCGATGACGACGACGCCCATTGCCGCGCCGACCTGATCCCGGGCGCGCCCGAGGTGGTCAACGCGCTGGAGGTGGCGCAGGCGGGCGGCGAGGCCCGGGCGCAGGGCTTCACCATCCGCGCCATCGAGGCGGCGGAATGGGACCACCATCCCGAACACGCCGTGCCCGGCCAGAACGGCATGTACCGCTGGGAGATGGACGGCCTGACGGTCGCGCATATGGGGGATGTGGGCAATCCGCTGACCGACGCGCAGATCGCGTTCTTCGAGGATGTCGACATCCTGCTGGCGCTGGCGGGCGGCTACCTGACCATCGAGCTGCCGGACCTGATGAAGATGATCCACCGGGTGCGGCCGAAACTGGTCATCCCGATGCATTTCCGCACGCTGACCTACAAGCCGCGCAACACGATGTGGATCGAGAGTTTCCTGTGCCATTTCAAGGAAGAGGATATCGATTTCGCCTCGCACCACACGGTCACGCTGACGCGCGACGACATCCCCGCGGAGGGGCCGCGGGTGCGGGTGCTGGACTACGTGAGATGACCTTTCCCGCGCCTCCGGTGGGGGCGGGCAATGACGGGCGGCGGCACGCCGTGGCCAGTGACAACGACAGAACAGACATCCAGGGAGGACTATCCACAATGACACGCATGACACAGGTGCTGATGACCACCGCGGCGGTGACGCTTGCCCTGACCGGGGCCTCGGGCGCGCAGGACGTGCCGCGCGAGGACACGGTGATCTTCGATCTCGACCGCACCATCCGCGATCCCGAGAACTTCAACTGGATGACCGACGGCACCGGCATCCGGCGCATGCATGGAGCGCATCAGACCATGTGGGAACCGCTTTTCATTCTCAACTACGGCACCGGCGAGCTGGACCCTTGGCTTGCCACGGGTTTCGAGGCCAATGCGGACTCCACCGAGTTTACCGTGACGTTGCGCGAGGGCGTGACGTGGTCCGACGGCGAGGCTTTCGACGCCGATGACGTCGTTTTCACCACGCAGATGGCAATGGACAACGAGGAGCTGAACGCCCGCGAGGTCGCCACGATCCGCGGCCAGGTCGCAAGCGTCGAGAAGATCGACGACCTGACGGTCCGCTTCACCCTGAACGCGCCCGACCCGCGCTTCATGGTCGAGAATTTCGGCGTGCGGATCTTCGGCTCCTTCCTGATCATGCCGGAACACATCTGGTCGGCCGCGGAGAACCCGGCGACCTTCACCTTCAACCCGCCCATTGGCACGGGGCCCTACGAATTCACCTCGGCCGCGTCCAACCGTGCGATCTGGGACCGCCGCGACAGCTGGTGGGGCGCCGAGACGGGTTTCATGGAGATGCCAGAACCGCTGCGTGTCGTGTTCCTTGAATCGGGAGGCGAGGAAAGCCGGGCGCAGCTTCTGGCCAACAACCAGTTGGATGCGGGCCAGAACCTCTCCGTCGGCACGTTCGAGGCGATCCGGGCCCAGAATCCCGACACCATCGCGTGGTATGCCGACTACCCCTATGCCGTGGCCGACCCCTGCGCGCGGCAGCTCGAGATCAACACGACCGTGGCGCCGTGGGACAATGCCAACATGCGCCGGGCGGTGGCCCATATCATCGACCGGACGCAGATCGTGAACATCGCCGCTGAAGGCGCCACCACGCCCTCGCGCACGATGTTCCCGGAATATGGCTCCATGGCGCCCTTCATCGACGCGGTGGTCGAGGCGGGCCACGGCCTGCCGGCCACGGCGGACGTCGAGGCCGGTCAGGCGCTGATCGAGGCCGAGGGCTGGGTGCGCGACGGCGACTACTACACCAAGGACGGCGAGACGCTGGCGGTCGAGATCCACGTGAACTCCGCCTCCACCGAATACACGCGCACCATCGACATGGTGGTGGAACAGCTTCAGCGCGCCGGCATCGACGCGCGGTCCGTGCCGGTCGAGAACTCCGTCTTCTGGGGCGAGGTCCTGCCTTTCGGCGGCTACGAGATGACCTATTCGTGGCTCAGCTGCGGGTCGGTGAACGAGCCCTGGGCGTCGATGGGCCGCTATACGGTCGCGGATGTGGTGCCGGTGGGCGAGCGGTCTCCCGGCTTCAACAACACCGCGCGCTGGGACACGGCTGCGGCGGAGGCCTATTCGGCCATCGTCAACGAGATGTCCTCGATGCCGCTGGGCGATCCGATGATCCCTCAGATGGTCGCAGAGGCCTACCAGTATCTCGACGCGGAAATGCCCTTCATTCCGCTCGTGCAGGCCTTCAAGCTGCATCCCTTCAACACGACCTACTGGGAGGGCTGGCCGTCGAACGACGATTACTACAATCATCCCTTCTTCCACTGGAACTCGGGGCACCAGATCATCCACAACCTCGAGCGCGCCGAGTAAGAAGGGCGGAAAACGGTAGTTTTTCCTGACGGTTCTCGTGCGAAAATCGATCCCGCCGGGCCGCGATCGGTCGGCCCGGCGGGGGCATTCAAACCAGCGGCCAAGGGAGGGTAGCCGATGGGACGCATACCCGCATCCTACATGATCAACAGGCTCCTGACGCTGTTTCTGACGGTGTTCATCGCCGCGACGCTGATCTGGATCATCCCGCGCCTCAGCCCCATCGACCCGGTCGATGTCATGCTGGGCCGTATGGCTGCCGGCGGTGGCGCCATCGAGAATTCCGGCGCGATCCTGACGCAGCTGCGCGAGAGCTTCGGGCTCGATCAGCCGCTGATCGTCCAGTATCTCCTTTACATCAAGAACACCCTGACGCTCGATTTCGGGCTCTCGACCGCGTCCTTCCCGACGCCGGTGGCGCAACTCATCGGACAGGCGCTGCCCTGGACGCTGGGGCTGATGCTGGTGTCTCTCATCATCACCTTCATCATCGGCAACCTCTTGGGCGCGCTAATGGTGTGGGAGAACACGCCGCGCCTGTGGAAGGTCGCGATCCCCTCGGCCATGGTGATGACCGCGATCCCGCCGCTCCTGTCGGGGCTGTTGCTCATGTATGTCTTTTCCAGCCAGCTGGGGTGGTTTCCTCTGACCGGCGCCTACGGGCTGAACGTGGAGCCGGGATGGGACACGGGGTTCATCGGCTCGGTGCTCCATCACGGGTTCCTGCCGGCCATGTCCATCGTGCTGGTGACCTTCGGCTTCTGGGCGCTGGGCATGCGGGGCCTGATGATCACCGTTCAGGGCGAGGATTATTCCGTGCTCGCCAAGGCCAAGGGGCTGAGGCCGCGCTACATTCTCTACCGCTACATGATCCGCAACGCGATCCTGCCGCAGGTCACGGCATTCGCGCTGCAGATCGGCGGGCTCGTCGCGGGGCAGGTGCTGGTGGAGCGCATCTTCGCCTATCCGGGCATGGGCAAGCTGCTGTATGACGCGATCCTCGATCAGGATTTCCCGGTCATCCAGGGGCTGAGCTTCGTCATCATCCTGATGACCGCCATCGCCGTCTTTCTCGTCGATCTGGTCTATCCGCTGATCGATCCCCGCATCCGCCACGGGAGGGACTGAGCCGTGGTCGAGCAGAACCTTGGCGACAAGGCCCATCCCGGCGCCACGCGCCCGCCGGGCGCGCCGCCTCCGGACCTGACCGCGCGGCAGGTCCGGCGCATGAAGCGTTTCGACAACCCGTGGCGGAACCCCAAGCTGATCTGGGGCGCGGGGCTGCTTCTGTCGATCGTGGCGCTGGGTATTCTCGGGCGCCTCTTCTGGGACACCGATCTTGTCTTCACCGGATCGGGCATGCCGCGACAAGCGCCGGTCGGCGTGGAAAACATCCGCGGGCAGATCGGGTCATGGGCCCATCCGCTGGGCACCGACGTCTCGGGCAAGGACCTGCTTGCGCTGCTGATCGTGGGCGCGCCCAATTCGCTTTACGTCGGCGTCCTGGCATCGCTCATCGGGATGTCCACGGGTATCTTTCTTGGCTTCACGGCGGGCTTCGTGGGCGGGCGCACCGACGACGTGATCCGCGTCTTGTCGGACGTGATGATCACCATTCCGCCGCTCCTGATCCTCGTGGTGTTCCAGGCGGCTTATGGCGATATCAGCCTGACGCTCATGGCGCTCCTGATCGCGGCCTTCGTCTGGCAGTCGCCCACGCGGCTGATCCGGGCGCAGGTCCTGTCCATGCGGGAGGCCGGTTATGTCCAGATGGCGCGGCTGTCGGGGGCCTCGACCGGGCACATCATGTTCCGCGAGATGATGCCGAACCTGGTGCCCTATCTCTTCGGCTCCTTCATCGCGAACGTGACGACCTCCATCGTGACGGCGGTGGGGCTCGAGGTGCTGGGCCTCGGACCGCAGCGAATCCCGACGCTGGGCCGGGTGATCTACGACGCGATCAACTCGGGCGCGCTGATCCAGAACCTCTGGTGGTGGTGGGGCATCCCCACTCTGCTGCTGGCGGTGATGTTCATCGGGCTTTTGCTGATCAACCTCGGCCTCGACGAGGTGTCGAACCCACGGCTGCGGAGGTTGTGAGATGACCGTCCTCGATATCCGGAACATCTCCATCGACTTCCCGACGTCCAAGGGCGTCGTGCATGCCGTCTCCGACGTCTCGCTTTCGGTGCCGCAGGGCCGGCGCATCGGCTTCATCGGCGAAAGCGGGTCGGGCAAGACGACGACCGCGCTTGCGGCCATGCGCATGCTCGCCGCGCCGGGCTTCGTCTCGGAGGGCGAGATCCACCTCAACGCGCTGGGCGACACCGATATCCTGTCGCTGTCGGAGGAGGAGATGCGCCGCGTCCGCCTGCGCAAGATCAGCTACATTCCGCAAGGCGCGATGAACTCGTTGAACCCGGTGATGCGGGTCGAGACCCAGATCTGGGACGGCATCCTCGCCCATGAGGCGGGCGTGACCCAGGCCGAGCTTCAGCGCCGGTCCGATGCCGTGCTGGAGGGCGTGGGGCTGGACCCGAAGATCGTCGGCCGGCTCTATCCGCACGAGCTGTCGGGCGGCATGAAGCAGCGGGTCTGCATCGCCATCGGCGTTTGCCTGCAGCCCGACCTGATCATCGCCGATGAACCGACTTCGGCGCTCGACGTGATCACCCAGCGCCACGTGATGCAGACGCTCCGCGAGGTGCAGGCGCGGATCGGCGCGGGCCTGATCCTGATCGGGCATGACATGGGGTTGATGGCGCAGTCGGTCGACGACCTCGCGGTGCTGAGGCTGGGCGAGCTGGTGGAGTTCGGGCCGGTCCGGCAGATCCTCGAAAATCCGCAGCACCCCTACACGAAGGAGCTGATCTCCTCCGTCCCGCTGGTGGGCGGCGAAAGCTTTCTCGATCCCACGCCGGCCGAGGTGCCGAAGGGTTTCACCACGCAGGACGGCACGCCGCTTCTGGAACTCAGGGGCGTGGGCAAGACATATGGCGCGGTCACGGCGCTCCATCCCATGAGCTTCACCCTCGACGGGGCGGTGCCCAAGATCATCTCGATCGTCGGGCAGTCGGGTTCGGGCAAGTCCACCATGGGCAGCCTGATGCTGGGCTTCAGCCCGCCCTCGACCGGCGAGGTCCTGTTCAAGGGCCAGGATATCAACCGCATCGGCAAGGCGGATCAGCTGACCTTCCGCAAGCAGGTGCAGGCGGTGTTCCAGGACCCCTACGCCTGTTTCAACCCGTTCTACCGGGTCGATCACGCGCTGAAATTCCCCTTCAAACGCTTCGGCCTCGCCCAAAGCGAGGATCACGTGCGCCATGCCATGGAGGAGGCGTGCCGCGCCGTGGGCCTCGACCCGTCGCTGGTGCTGAGCCGCTACCCCCACCAGTTGTCCGGCGGGCAGCGTCAACGCCTGATCGTGGCGCGCGCGCTGATGCTCAGCCCGAACCTCCTGATCGCGGACGAGCCGGTGTCGATGGTCGATGCCTCTCTCAGGTCCTCGATCCTGAAGAACATCCACGACCTGAAGGACCGGCACGGCATCTCGATCATCTACATCACCCATGACCTCGCCACGGCCTACCACGTCAGCGATTACGTGATGGTCCTCTACAAGGGCCACGTGGTGGAGGCGGGACCGCCCAAGGACGTGATCGGCGACCCGAAGCATACCTATACGCGGCTTCTGATCGACTCGATCCCGTGGCCCGAGGTGGGCCGCGACTGGGGCTCGGCGGACGATGCGCGCGCGGCCCTCGATGAGCTGGCGCGCATCGGCGGAACGCCCCGGACCGTCTATCGCGGGGACATCCCCGGTTTCACCTTGCGGCAGGGCTGAGCCATGAGCCACAGATTGCGCCTGACAGCCGAGAAGGTGGCGCAGCGCCTGCGCCTGATCTCGGGACAGGTGGCCTGCGCGCGCGTCCCCGTGGACCGGTTCCGCATGGAGGTTCTGCCAGATGCCACCGCCACGCCGGACCTGTCGATCCGGGCCTGCGAGGCGCAGGGGCCGTTGCTGGACTGGGACAGCTACTGGGGTGAGCAGAACGTGCATTTCGTGCTGCGCTCGCGCTTTACCGTGCCGCGCGGCTGGCGCAACCCGGCGCTGCACCTGCCGCTGGGCACGGCGGGCGATATCTTCACCCATCCCGAGGCGCTGCTTTACATCGACGGGTGCGCGGTGGCCTCGGCCGACCGCTATCACCACACCATCGACCTCGACACCGCGCTTGCGGACGGTCGGCCCCATGACCTGCTGCTGCACGGCTGGACCGGGCTGACCGACTGGCCGCCCGATCCCGGCGACCGGTCGCGGCTTTTCATGCGCGAATGCGCGGTGATCGATATCGACCGGGCGCTGCAGGGGTTCCTCACGCTGGCGGGCACGGCGCTGGAACTGTCGGCGGAACTGCACGACGACCGCCCCGAGAAACACGGGCTGCTCTCGGCGCTGGACGCGGCGTTCCTCGCGCTCGACACCCGCGATCCGATGGGCGAGGCCTTCCGCGCCAGCGTGACCGAGGCCACGGCGCGCCTGACCGAGGGGCTGGGCCGCGCGGGCCCGCCGCTCGACATCAGGCTGCACGCGGTGGGGCATGCCCATATGGACGTGGCCTATCTCTGGCCCGTGGCGCAGATCCGGCAGAAGAACGCGCGGACCTATTCCAACGTGCTCAGGCTCATGGACCGGCACCCTGAGTTCCGTTTTTCCCATTCCCAGCCGCAGCTCTACGCCTTCACCGAGGAAGATTACCCCGAGATCTTCGAGGGCATCCGCGCCCGGGTGGCGCAGGGGCGCTGGGAGATCCTCGGCGGCATGTGGGTGGAACCCGACGCCAACATGCCGGGGCCCGAGGCGCTTGTGCGTCAGATCCAGCTGGCCCGTGACTATTGCGACAGCCGCTTCGGGGAGGGGGCCGAGACGCCTTGCCTGTGGCTGCCCGACACGTTCGGCTTTCCCGGCTGCCTGCCGCAGCTGATGAAACAGGCGGGCCTCAAGTGGTTCGTCACCAACAAGGTGAACTGGAACCAGTACAACCAGATGCCCGCCTCCACGACATGGTGGGAAGGGATCGACGGCTCCCGCGTGCTGGCGCAGTTCCTGACCACCCCGCGCGATGTCCAGCACCTGCCGTTCCCGACCAACTACAAGTCCGACCTGACGGCGGAGGAGGTGCTTGGCACGTGGACGCGCAACACCGTGAAGGACCGGGTGCACGAGCTTCTGATCTGCTACGGCTATGGCGACGGCGGTGGCGGGCCGACCGACGAGCTGATCCGCAAGGCCGGTGCCTATCGCGCCATGCCCGGCGCGCCGCAGGTGGTGCCTTCGACCGTGCGCGCCTATTTCGAAGCGCTGGAGCAAAAGGCGCAGGGCCTGCCCGTCTGGCAGGGGGAGTTCTACCTCGAAGGCCATCGCGGCGTCCTGACCAGCCAGGGCTGGATCAAGCGCGCCAACCGAAAGGCGGAGGTCCTGCTCCATGACGCCGAGCTGGCGCAGGCACTCGCGGCGCTGAACGGCCGGCCGGCCGAGACGCTGACCGAGGCGTGGCGGCTTTTGTGCCTGAACCAGTTCCACGACATCCTGACCGGCACCTCGATCGGCGAGGTCTTCGACGACGCGCGCAAAGATTTCGCGCGGATCGGGGAGATCGCGGCCGCGGCGCTGGAGGCCGCGGGCGCGGCGCTGCTGCCCGAGGGGGCGGCTTGGCTCGTGCTCGACGGCGCGCAGCTGCCGGGGGTGCGCTACGTCACCTTGCCCGCCGGGACCGACCCCATGCGGGAGCGCGGCGGCGCGGAGGCCCTGCCGGTGCAGCAGGTCGCGGATGGCGTTCTGGTGGAACTGCCGGAGGCCGCGCCGCTTTCGGCCCGCGCGCTGGAGCCTGCGGCGTCATGGGGCAAGGCGGATCACGCGGTCATCGCGGAACCCACGGTAAATGGCGGCGCCGTGCTGGAAAACGAGGCGCTGCGCGTGGTGATCGGCCCCCATGGCATGCTGACCTCGATCCACGACAAGGGCGCGGGCCGCGAGGTGCTGAAGCCCGGTCAGATGGGCAACAAGCTGGAACTGTTCGAGGACCGCCCGGTCAGCTGGGACGCCTGGGATATCGACATCTTCTTCGAGGATCGCGGCGAGGTCGTGGGCGGGCTGACGCGGATCGAGATCGTGGAGACCGGCCCATTGCGCGCCGTGGTCGAGATCGAACGCGCCTTTCGCCGCAGCCGGCTGACGCAGCGCGTTGTACTGCACCGCGCCTCGATGCGGCTGGATTTCGACACGGAGGTCGACTGGCACGAACAGCATCTTCTGCTCAAGGCCGCCTTCCCGGTGGATATCCGCGCCGCCCGCGCCGATTTCGACATCCAGTGGGGCCAGATTGACCGCCCGACCCACCGCAACACCAGCTGGGACGCGGCCCAGTTCGAGGTGCCGGCGCAGAAATGGGCCGATCTCAGCGAGGGCAATTACGGCGTCGCGCTGCTGAACGACTGCAAGTACGGCTATGACGTGCGCGGCGATGTCTTGCGCCTGTCGCTGATCAAGTCGGCGACGATGCCCGACAGCGGTGCCGATCAGGGGCACCACCGATTCACCTATGCGCTCCTGCCGCATGAGGGCGACACACGCGTAACGGTGCGGGCGGCGGCGGCGGCGCTGAACGACCCGCCGCGGCTGATCGCGCGTGGACCGGAGGCGGGAAGCGCCGCGCGGCTCGGGCCGATCGCCCGGTGCCTGAGCCAGCGCGCGGTGATCGAGACGGTCAAGCCCGCGCAGGACGGGCGCGGCGTGATCCTGCGGCTTTACGAGGCGCACAACACGCGCGGCGCGGTCGAGATCGAACTGGAGCCCGATATCGTGGCGGTCGAACGTGTGGGTCTGCTGGAGGACGGGGGCACGCCGCTTCCGGTCGAAGACGGGCGCCTGGCGCTCGACCTGACGCCATACGAGATCGTGACTCTGAGGCTGATCGGCGCGGGGCAGGGCGCAGATTTTTGAGAAAAATCTGGCCCATTTTCCGTTGGAAAATGTCCCCCGGCGTCACTGCGCCGCGCGCAGGGCCGGATCGGGTTTCGCGCCCGTAAGCGCGCGCCATGCGTCGTACTGGCTGAGGAAGACCTCACCCGTCAGCTCGTCGAGGAAATGCGACCGTTTCAGCCGGTCGGTCACGGGACCCTTCACCTCGGACATGTGCAGTTTCACGTCCATGCTCCGGAGCCGTTCGTTCACCGCCTCGAGGCTTTCGAGCGCGGACATGTCGATCTCGTTGACGGCCGAGCACATCAGAACGACGTGTTTCACCGGGCTGTCCGCAGTCACCCTGTCCTGCACCAGGTCCTCGAGAAAGCGGGCATTGGCGAAATAGAGCGACTCGTCGATCCTGAGGGTCACGACCTCGGGGTGTGTCTCGACCTTGTGGCGCAGGATGTTGCGGAAATGCTGGGTGCCGGGGACAAGGCCCACCTCGGCCACATGGGGCTTTGACGTCTTGTAGAGGTGCAGGCCGATCGACAGGATCACGCCCGCCGACACGCCCGCCTCGACGCCGAGGCCGAGGGTCAGCAGGATCGTCGCGGCCACGGCCACGAAATCGGCCTTGGCGTAGGTCCATGTCTTGGTCAGGATCGAGAAATCCACGAGACTGAGGACTGCCACGATGATCGTGGCGGCAAGCGTGGCCTTGGGCAGGAAGAAGATGAGCGGCGTCAGCGCCAGCGCGGCGAAGGCGAGACCCATCGCGGTGAAGGCGCCCGCGGCCGGCGTCTCGGCGCCCGCGTCGAAATTCACCACCGACCGCGCGAAGCCGCCCGTCACCGGGTAGCCGCCGGTGAAGCCTGCGCCGATATTGGCCGCCCCCAGACCGATCAGTTCCTGGTCGGGGTCGATGCGCTGGCGTTTCTTGGCCGCAAGCGTCTGCGCGACGGAAATCGATTCCACGAAGCCGATGATCGAGATCAGCAGCGCCGGGATGAACAGCGCCGAGACGAGGTCGAGCGACAGGCCAGGCATGGTGAACGGCGGCAGGGACTGCGGAACCTCGCCCACGATGGCCACGCCGCGACCCGCGAGGTCGAGGCCCCAGACGGCGAGCGTCGTGACGACGACGGCGGCCACCGGGCCTGCCTTCTGCGTGATGTCGGCGGCCCTGGGCTTCATCCCGCGCGCGATCAGGAAGGGCTTCAGCCCCTTGCGGACCCAGAACAGGAATCCCGTCGCGGTCACGCCGATCACCAGCGTTATCGGGTTCACGTCCGGGATGTTCCCGACCAGCGTCGAGAGCATCTCGGGCAGGCTGTGACCATGCGCCTCGACGCCGAGGATGTGCTTGAGCTGGCTGACGGCGATCAGGACACCCGATGCGGTGATGAAGCCCGCGATCACCGGGTGGCTGAGGAAATTCGCGAGGAAGCCCAGCTTCAGGAGCCCCATGGCAAGCAGGATGCCCCCCGACAGGACCGCGAGCGTCAGCGCCGCGACGGCATAGCCCGCCGTGCCCTGTTCGGCCACCTGGCCCACCGCCGCCGCCGTCATCAGCGAGACCACGGCCACCGGTCCCACCGCGAGCGCGCGCGAGGTGCCGAAGATCGCATAAAGGATGATCGGCAGGATCGAGGCGTAGAGCCCCGCCTCGGGCGGCAGGCCCGCAAGCAGCGCATAGGCCAGCGATTGCGGGATCAGCATGATCGTGACGATCACGGCCGCGATCATGTCGTTCTGGAAGGCCGTGCGATTGTAGTCGCGGCCCCAGTCGAGCATGGGAATGTAGGAGCGCAGCCTATTCAGCATGTCGGGTCGTCTTTGCTTGTTGCCGGGTGAATGGCCGGCGGAAAAAGGGGGCGCGGTCCCGCGGGGGAAGTCGGCCATGCGGGCCGCGCCATGTGGGCCGGACCGGGCGGTTCCGACCGGGTCGGTGTCAGCCCCGGATCAGCGCGTCTTCAATTCGGGGCCGCGCCGGCGGGCGCCGGTGCCCGCGTGGCGAGCCGCGGGATCAGACCGCTTGCGTCATAGCCCGCGGCCTGCGTGGCAGCGAGGATATCCGTCAGCGGCTTGGCCTCGGCCACGGCCAGCGCCCAGAGCATCGCGGACCGCGTGCCGCTGCGGCAATAGGCCAGCACGGGGGCGGGAAGGTCCTTGAGCATCTGGCGGAAGGCGGCCGCGTCGGTGTCGTCGAGCTGTCCGGGAAAGATCGGCAGATAGCGCGTCTCGATCCCGGTCGCCTCGGCCGCGGCCGCGATCTCGGAGAAGGCGGGCTGGTCGCCGGCCTCTCCGTCGGGGCGGTTGCAGACCACCGACCGGAAGCCCTGATCTGCAAGGGTTTCGATATCCTCGGCCGTGATCTGCGGACTGACCGACAGGTCAGCCGATAGTCTGCGGGCGTCCATGGCGGAGCCTCCTCATGTGTCTTGCCGTCGATTGGGGCGCGGGGCAGGCGAACCGCCCCGCGCCCATCGCGATCACAGTGCGTTGACCGGGACCTTGAGCATCGGGCGCCCGTCCTTGTCGGTCGGCACCTCGCCCGCGCGCATGTTCACCTGCAGCGAGGGGATGATCAGCTTGGGCATGTCGAGCTGCGCATCGCGTTCGGTCCGGAACTTCACGAAGTCCTCCTTGGACTTGCCGCCGCCGACATGGATGTTGAACTCCTTCTCCTCGGCCACGGTGGTCTCCCACTTGATGTCGCGGCCGTTGGGTCCGTAGTCGTGGCACATGAAGAGCCGCGTGTCGTCGGGCAGGTCGAGCACCTTCTGGATCGAGTCGTAGAGCGTGCCCGCGTCCCCGCCCGGGAAGTCGGCGCGCGCCGATCCACCATCGGGCATGAAGAGCGTGTCGCCCACGAAGGCCGCGTCGCCCATGACATGGGTCATGCAGGCGGGCGTGTGGCCCGGCGTGAAGATCGCGAAGGCGCGCATGCCGCCGATCTCGTAGGTGTCTCCGTCCTTGAACAGCGCGTCGAACTGGCTGCCGTCACGCTGGAACTCGGTGCCTTCGTTGAAGATCTTGCCGAAGGTGTCCTGCACGGTGATGATGTTCTCGCCGATGCCGATCTTGCCGCCCAGCTTTTCCTGGATGTAGGGCGCGCCCGACAGGTGGTCGGCATGGACGTGGGTCTCGATCAGCCATTCGACCTTGAGCCCCTTCTCCTTCACGTACTCGATGATCTTGTCGGCGCTCTCGTAGCTGATGCGGCCGGCGGCGTAATCGATGTCCATGACGCTGTCCACGATGGCGCAGCTGTCGGAATTGGGATCCTTCACGACATAGGAGATCGTGTTGGTGGCGGGGTCGAAGAAGGGCTCGACCTCGGGGTGGATGTTCATGTTCACGGGATAGCTGTTCATGTCTCTCTCCTTTGGCGAATGGGTCAGGTCGTGGCCTTGGGGCTGGGCCGCGACAGCGATTGCAGGTACCGGGCGCCGAAGATGCCGGCGAGCATGGCGGCGACGAAGATGAAGACCTCCGGCTTGCCGGTGCCCAGTGCGGGCAGGGCGCCGCCGGGGCAGAAGCCCGAGATGCCCCAGCCGACGCCGAAGACGGCAGAGCCACCAAGCAGGCGGGCATCGAGGTTGCGCGCCGTGGGCAGGTTGAACCGGCCTTCGAAGATCGGGCGCTTGCGGCCGAAGACGAGGCGGTAGCCGATCGCGGTCACGATGAGCGCACCGCCCATGACGAAGGCGAGCGAGGGGTCCCAGCTGCCGGCGACGTCGAAGAAGTTGATGACCTTGGCCGGGTTGGCCATGCCCGAAAGCACGATGCCGGTGCCGAAGACCACGCCGATGAGGTAGATCAGGACAAAACGCATGGAATCAGCCTCCGATCACGTGGCGGACGACGTAGACGGTCACCGCGGTGGTTGCCATGAAGGTCAGCGTGGCCGCGATCGACCGCGGCGAAAGCCGCGCCATGCCGCAGACGCCGTGACCCGAGGTGCAGCCCGAGCCGTAGGTGACGCCGACGCCGACGATGAGGCCGCCGAGGATCAGCATCGGCGTCGAGGCCGGCACGATCACCTCGGGCATCGCGCCTGTGGCGAGCCAGTAGACCGCCGGACCCGTGATCATGCCCAGCAGAAGCGCCGCGCGCCAGCTGAAGTCATAGGTCGAGGCCGGGGCGAAGACCCCGGCGAGGATGCCCGTCGCGCCCATGACGCGGCCGAGGACCAGCATCAGCAGCACGGCCGCGAGGCCGATCAGCACGCCGCCGCCCAGCGAGGCCCATGGTGTGAAAGCAGTTTCGTACATCTGGTATTCTCCTGGCGGTCGCCCGCCCGTTTCCGGTTTCCACGGTCAAGCGACGTGACCGCTGCCTGTTCGTGGGATGATGTCTACCGATTCTCTCCCCGCCTATCAGTGATCTAGTCACACAAGCCGAAAGACGGCTCGCAAAGGCTGAAAAGCTTCGGTTTTCGAGGGGGTGAAACTCGAGTTCTGCCCATGGAAAAGCGCATTTCGCTATTCTTTTCCGTGTCGGAATACGCCCGCGCCTCAGCTTTCGGCCAGACGCTCCAGCGCGTTGGCGTCAAGAAGGGTGACCGTTCCGCGACCCAGATCGACCCAGCCGCGGCGCTGAAACTCCGCCAGTTGCCGGGAGATCACCTCGCGCGCCGTGCCCAGTTCGGCGGCAAGCTGCGCGTGGGTGGCGCGGACCGTGCCATCCTCGGCGCGCTCCGCGATCTTCTGGGCGAGCCGGATGTCCATGCGCCGGAAGGCGATATCCTCGATCACGTGAAAAAGGTCGGTTATGCGCCGCGAATAGGCCGTGAAGACGAAGGTGCGGAAGTCCTTCGACGTCGAGATGAGTTCGTCGAAGACGGCGCGCGGAACGGCGGCCGCGACGATATCGGTCTCCGCCACGCCCTCGGCGGAATAATCCTCGTAGGCCAGCATGCAGGCGGTGGTCATCACGCAGCTTTCGCCCGCCGTGACCCGGTAGAGCACCACCTCGCGGCCGTTCTCGGCCAACTGCTGGACGCGCACCGTCCCCTCGAGCAGCAGCAGCATGTTCTCGGGCGACTTGCCGGGGCCGAAGATCACCGTGCCTGCGGGCATGCGGATCACCTGCGACCGGCCCGTCAGGATGTCGCGGATACCGGGCTCGAGCTGTTTGAGCCCCTTGAAGCGGTCGATCCAGTCCCCGGCGGTCGCGGTCGCGGTCAATTCGATGTCTCCGGCATGCGGCGTCGTTTGCACAGTGCATGTATTCGAGGCAGCGACGGATTGCATCCCCCCTGCGGACCTTCTCGGGGAGGAACCTCGGCGCTTTCGCCTCACCTTGACGCGGAAAGTCCTTGCGGGACGGCTGGACAAGCGGCCAATCCCGGCCATACTCGCCCGAGGAAAAAAACCAAGACAGGGAGCCTTTTCATGAATACCCGTTATACCGCCTTCGGTGCGGCGCTGCTGGCCACGACCGCGCTGACGGCCTCGGCCGTTTCCGCCGAGACGCTGCGCTGGGCGCGCGCGGCCGAGGCGCTCACGCTCGACCCGCATTCCCAGAACGAGGGGCCGACCACGACCCTGATGCACCAGATCTACGAGCCGCTCATCATCCGCAACATGGAAGGTGAGATGGAGCCCGCGCTCGCCACCTCGTGGGAGCCGTCGGCCGACGATGGAAACGTATGGGTCTTCACCCTCCGCGAGGGCGTCACCTTCCACGGCGGCGAAGAATTCGACAGCGCCGACGTGGTGTTCTCGCTCAACCGCGCGATGAGCGAGACCTCGAACTTCAAGGAACTTCTGTCCTCGGTCAGCGAAGTGCGCGCCGCCGGCCCCTACACGGTCGAGATCGTCACCGACGGACCCAACCCGCTGCTGCCCAACAACCTGACCAACATCATGATGATGGACGAGGGCTGGGCGATGGCCAATGGCGCCGAGGCCGTGCAGGACTACGCCGCCGGCGAGGACACGTTCTCGGCGCGCAACACCAACGGCACGGGGCCCTACGTGCTGACGAGCCGCGAGGCGGATGTGCGCACGGTGCTGACGGCGAACTCCGATTACTGGGGCGTGGGCGAGTTCCCGCTGGCGGTCACCGAGATCGTGTTCACGCCGATCCAGAACCCCGCGACCCGGGTCGCCGCACTTCTGACCGGCGAGGTCGATTTCATCCAGGACGTGCCGGTGCAGGACCTCGCGCGCGTCGAGGAGGCCGATGGCATGGGTCTGGCGACCGCGCCGCAGAACCGCAACATCTTCTTCGGGCTGAACGTGGGCGCCGAGGACCTCGGGAACGACAACGTGGAGGGCGCGAACCCCTTCGCCGATGTGCGCGTGCGCGAGGCGATGAACATCGCGATCAATCGCGACGCGATCCAGCAGGTCGTGATGCGCGGCCAGTCCGATCCGACAGGCGCCATGCTGCCGCCGCCGGTGGCGGGCTGGACCGAGGAGCTGGAGGAATATCCCGCCTACGACATCGAGGCGGCCAACGCCCTGATGGAGGAAGCGGGCTACGGAGACGGGTTCGAGGTGCAGCTCGACTGCCCCAACGACCGCTACATCAACGACGAGGCGATCTGCCAGGCCGCCGTGGGCATGTTCGCGCAGATCGGGATCACGGTGAACCTCTCGGCCCTGCCGCGCGCGCAGCACTTCCCGCTGATCGCCAATGGCGAGACGGATTTCTACCTTCTGGGCTGGGGCGTTCCGACCTATGACAGCGAATACGTCTTCAACTTCCTCTACCACACCCGGACGGAGGGTCGCGGGTCGTGGAACGGCACCGGCTTCTCGGACCCCGAGATGGATGAGATGATCGTGGCCCTGTCGTCGGAAACCGATCTGGACGTCCGCGACGCCGCGGTCGCCGAGCTCTGGGCCATGGCCGAGGAGGCGCGGATCTACCTGCCGATCCATCACCAGGTGCTCAACTGGGGCATCTCGGATGACTGGTCGACCGTGGTGGATGCCGACGACCAGGTGAAGTTCAAGTATTTCGAAGCCGACTGACATCGTTCCGGAATGACAGGCGGGGGCCGGACGGACAGACCGTCCGGCCCCTTTCTCTTGGTCGGCCTGTTCCTGATTGAGAACCATCACGGCCAAGTGAGGGGTCCGGTTCTGGCCACGGCACCGCTTATGCGTCAGCCTGCGGCAAATCGCGCGGCGCAGGTCCGCCCGCGTTCGCCGGAACCGAAAGGATATCTCATGACCCGCTTCCTGCTCTTCACCTCGACCGCCGCGCTGCTGGCGCTGCCGGCCGCCGCCGAGACCTTTCGCTGGGCCGGGACGACCGATCCGCAGACGATGGACCCCCATGCGGTCAACTCGACCCCGGTGCTGGGGTTTCTCAACAATGTCTACGAGGGGCTCGTGCGGCGGGGCCGCGACATGGCGATCGAGCCTTCGCTGGCCACCGCATGGGAGCCCATCGGCGACGGCGCGGGCTGGCGCTTTACCCTGCGGGAGGGCGTGACCTTCCATGACGGATCGGAGTTCAACGCAGAGGACGTGCTGTTCTCCTACCGGCGTGCATCCTCGGAAGAGGCCGATGTACGCAGCTGGTTCGCGCCGGTGTCCGACGTGGTCGTGGTCGACGAGCACACCGTGGATATCCTCACGAGCTCGCCGCAGCCGCTTTTCCCGGACTCGATCGCCAACTGGATGATGATGGATGCGGGCTGGGCCGAGGCCAACGGGGCGGAACTGCCGTCGCGGGACACCGAGAACTTCGCCATGCGGAACGCGAACGGGACCGGGGCCTTCATGCTGGAGAGCCGGCAGCCTGACCTCGAGACGGTGCTGGTGCCGTTCGAGGGCTGGTGGGGCGAGGCGGATCACGGGATCACGGAAGCGATCTTCACGCCGATCCAGAACTCCGCCACCGCCGTCGCAGCACTTCTCTCGGGCGAGGTCGACATGATCAACCCGGTGCCGGTGCAGGATGCGGAGCGGGTGGACGCCAACGAGGGCACGCGCGTCATCCGCGGGATCGAGAGCCGGGTCATCATGCTGGGCTTCGCCCATGACCACGAGACGCTGCGAAACGGCGCCGAGAACCCGTTTGCCGATCTGCGCGTCCGGCAGGCCGTGGCCCATGCGGTCAACGTGCCCGCGATCCTGCAGACGAACATGCGCGGCTCGGCCGAGCCCGCGGCGCAGCTGGTGGCGGCGGGAACCTCGGGCTATTCGGACGCCAACGGGGAGCGCCCCGCCTACGACCCCGAGGCGGCGCGCGCGCTGCTGGCCGAAGCCGGTTACCCCGACGGGTTCGCCTTCGACTTCTCCTGCACCAACGACCGTTATCTCAACGACGAGTCGGTCTGTCAGGCCATCGTGGGCATGCTCGCGCAGGTGGGCCTCGACGTGACGCTCGACGCGATGCCGGTGTCGAACTACTGGCCCCAGCTGCGCGAGGACAATTTCGACATGTACCTGCTGGGCTGGTCGCCCGGCACATTCGACGCCGAGCATCCGATCCGCTTCCTCGTGCATACGTCCGGCGACCGGCTGGGAACCTGGAATTTCGGGGGTTATTCGAACCCGCGGATCGATGCGCTTCTGCCGGTGATGCAGTCGGAGATCGACCCGGTCGCGCGGCAGGCGGCCATGGACGAGGCCGCTGCCATCATCCAGGATGACATGGCCTATGTGCCGCTTTACGTGCAGCCGCTGCTCTGGGGCGTGCGGGACGGCGTCTCGGTCACCCAGCGGCCGGACGATTTCTTCATCCTGCGTTGGGTGGAGCTGGAGTGAACGGGGCCGGCCGGGCCGGGGCCTTGCAGACCCCCGCCCGGCCGCGCCTGTCGGCGGTGCGTATTTCCGGAAAGATGAAGGGGATCGGGATTTGGGTGTGATGATCGCGGGCGCCTATTCGGCCGAGGACCCGGGTCCCGACACGGTCGAGGGCGGTGAATTCCGGCGGTCGAAGACCACGATCCGCAATTGGATCACGCGGGACGGGTCGAGCGGCTTTCCGGCCGAGGCCGGGCGCTTTCACCTCTATGCCGCGTGGAACTGCCCATGGGCGCATCGCGCGCTTCTGATGCGGGTCGAGAAGGGGCTGGAGACGGCGATCGGCGTGTCCTACGCCCGGCCCCGGCGCACGCCGGAGGGCTGGGTCTTCGACGCGGAGGGGCCCTATGCCGATCCTCTGAAGGGGGTTTCCGCGCTCCATGAAGTTTACGCGCAGGACGCGGTGCCCTACACAGGGCCGGTGACCGTGCCGCTTTTGTGGGACAAGGTGGCCGACCGGGCGGTGTCGAACGAAAGCGCCGATATCGTGCGGATGCTCAACGACGCGTTTGACGGGCCGGACCTCGCGCCGCCCGATTTGCGCGAGAAGATCGACGCCTGGAATACGCGGATCTACGCGCAGGTCAACAATGGCGTCTACCGGGCGGGCTTCGCACGCACGCAAGAAGCCTATGACGCGGCGGTGCGCGAGGTCTTCGCCGCGCTCGACGGGATCGAGGCGCACCTGGCGGGCCGGGACTGGCTGTGCGGCGCGAGGTATACGGAAGCCGACCTGCGCCTGTTCCCGACACTGGCGCGCTTCGACGTCGCCTATCACTACGCCTTCAAGTGCAACATCCGGCGGCTGATGGACTATCCGAGGCTGTGGGCGTATGCGCGGGCCATCTACCATCGGCCCGGCGTGGCGGGTACCGTGGCCTTCGATATCTACAAGCAGGGGTATTTTTCGCCGTCGGAGCTGCGCAACCCGCTCGGGATCGTGCCGGCCGGACCAGAAATCGACTGGAGCTTGAGCGACGCGGCCGGCGCGGTGTCGCGGGTGGGATGAAGGCTTGACCGCGGCGCGCTGACCGGGCAGCACCGTCGGATGCGAAAAAGGATGCCAGGCGCATGCTCAGCTATATCCTGAGACGGGTGTTTCAGTCGGTGCTTGTCCTGCTGGTGGTGGGGCTGGTGGCCTTCGCCATGTTCCGCTTCGTGGGCGACCCGGTCGACACGATGCTGGGGCAGGAGCGCACGATGCAGGACATCGAGCGGCTCAGGGAAAGCCTCGGGCTCAACAAGCCGTTCTTCATCCAGTACTGGGATTTCCTCGTGCGTGCGGTGCAGGGGGATCTGGGCATCTCCTACCGGCAGGGGCGGCCCGTGGCCGAGATCATCGCCGAGCGCCTGCCGGCCACGCTGGAACTGGCCGCCGTGTCCGGGGCCTTCGCGCTGATCTTCGGGATCGTCTTCGGCATCTTCACCGCGATACGCCGCGACGGGTTTGCCGCAAACGCGATCATGACGCTGAGCCTGATCGGCGTGTCTCTGCCGACCTTCCTGATCGGGATCCTGCTGATCTACGTCTTCGCGGTGGAACTCCGCTGGCTGCCCAGTTTCGGGCGCGGGGACGTGGTGGATCTAGGCTGGTGGTCCACGGGATTCCTGACGCAATCGGGGCTTGTCGCGCTGATCCTGCCGTCGATCACGCTGGGGCTTTACCAGATGACGCTGATCATGCGGCTTGTGCGCTCGGAGATGCTGGAGGTCATGCGCCAGGACTATATCCGCTTCGCGCGCGCCCGCGGGCTGAAGGATCGGGCGATCCATTTCCGCCACGCGCTGAAGAACACGCTGGTGCCGGTGATCACGGTGACGGGTCTGCAGCTGGGCTCGATCATCGCGTTTGCCATCATCACCGAGACGGTGTTCCAATGGCCGGGGGTGGGGCTCTTGTTCATCAACGCGATCCAGTTCGTGGATATCCCGGTGATGGCCGCGTATCTGATGCTGATCTCGGTGATGTTCGTGGCCATCAACCTGATCGTGGACCTCCTCTATGTCGCGATCGATCCGCGGCTTCGCACCGACGGGAAGGGCGCATGACCGACCAGCCGAACACCGTTCAGGCCGAGCGCGCGCGCTCGCGCATCGCCTTGGCATGGGAAAGCGACATAAGTTACGCGTTCCGCCACTCGCCGGTTGCGATGGTTTCCGCCGCCGTGACGCTGATCCTGATCCTGTCGGCGGTCTTCGCGCCGCTCATCGCGCCCCATGATCCGTTCAGCCCCGGCACGCTGAACCTGATGAACGGCTTCACGCGCCCGGGCGAGGCCAACATGTTCACTGGCGAGACCTTCTGGCTCGGCACCGACGACCAGGGGCGGGACGTGTTTTCCACGATCCTCTATGGCCTGCGCATCTCGCTTTTCGTGGGTTTCGCGGCGGTGGCGTTGGCGCTGGTTCTGGGTGTCACGCTGGGCCTCGTCGCGGGCTATGTGGGTGGCTGGGTCGAGACCGTCATCATGCGCGTGGCCGATGTGCAGCTGACTTTCCCGGCGATCCTCGTGGCGATGCTGATCTTCGGGATCGCAAAGGGAATCACGCCGCCGGAATACCGCGACCAGATGGCGATCTGGGTGCTGATCCTCGCCATCGGCCTGTCGGACTGGGTGCAATTCGCGCGCGTCGTGCGGGGCGCGACTCTGGTCGAGAAGTCCAAGGAATACGTGCAGGCCGCCCGCCTGATCGGGCGCTCGCCATTCGCCATCATGGCGCGCCACATCCTGCCCAACGTGCTGAGCCCCGTTCTGGTGATCGCCACGATCAGTCTTGCGCTGGCCATCATCGCGGAGGCGACGCTGTCCTTCCTCGGCGTGGGCGCGCCGCCGACCGAGCCGTCGCTTGGCACGCTGATCCGGATCGGGCAGAGGTTCCTCTTCTCGGGGGAGTGGTGGATCCTGTTCTTCCCGGCCCTGACGCTGCTGGTGCTGGCGCTGGCGGTGAACCTCCTGGGCGACTGGCTGCGCGACGCGCTGAACCCGAGGCTTCGGTGATGGCGCTCCTCGAGATCGAAAACCTGACCGTCGAGTTCCCGACCCGCCACCAGACCTTCGTGGCGGTGGACAGGGCGAACCTGACGGTGGAGCCGGGGCAGATCCACGGGCTGGTGGGCGAGAGCGGGGCGGGCAAGTCCACCATCGGGGCCGCGGTCATGGGTCTGCTGGAGCGGCCGGGGCGGATCGCGAGCGGCATCATCCGGTTCCGCGGCGAGGAGATCTCGGGCCTCGATGCGGCTGCGATGGAGAAGCTGCGCGGCAAGAAGATCTCGATGATCTTCCAGGACCCGCTGACCTCGCTCAACCCGCTCTTCACCGTCAAGCAGCAGCTTGTCGAGACGATCCAGGCGCATCTGGGCCTCAGCGATGCGGAAGCCGACAAGCGCGCCGTGGACCTGATCCGGCGGGTGGGCATACCCAACCCGGAGGCGCGCGCGAACCAGTATCCGCACCAGTTCTCGGGCGGGATGCGCCAGCGCGTGGTGATCGCCTTGGCGCTCTGTTCGGAGCCCGACGTGATCATCGCGGACGAGCCCACCACGGCGCTCGACGTGTCGATCCAGGCGCAGATCCTCGACCTGATCAGGGAGCTCACCCGCGAGCGGCAGGTGGGCGTGATCCTCATCACTCACGACATGGGCGTGATCGCGGACACGACCGACGTGGTCACGGTGATGTATCAGGGCGCCGTCGTCGAAAGCGGGCCGACAGGCGATGTGCTGGGCCACCCGCAGCACGCTTACACGAAATCCCTGATCGCGGCGGTTCCACGTCCCACGGTCAAGCTCCACCGCTTTCCGCTGATCGGTTATGGCGGGCGGTTGACGGGCTTCGCCATCGAGGACCTCGCGCGCAGCTGGCCCACCGACACCTCCGAGCGCGGGCAGATCCTGATCGCGGCGGACGGCATCACCAAGAGGTTCCTGTCGAAAGGTGCCATCCTGCCTTCGCGGCGGGAGTATTTCACCGCAGTCGATGCCGCGACCTTCCAGATCCGGCAGGGCGAGGTCTTCGGCCTCGTCGGCGAAAGCGGGTCGGGCAAGTCCACCATCGCGCGGATGATCGCGGGGCTATACCCGGTCGATGGCGGGACCGTGCGCTACCGGGGGCAGGACGTGACATCGGGGCCGCGCGGCGTGCCCGACTGGTACCGGCGCGAGATCCAGATGATCTTTCAGGATCCGTATTCGTCGCTCAACCCGCGCATGCGGGTGGACGCGATCGTGGCCGAACCGGCGAGGCACCACGGTATTCTGTCCGGCGCGGCGCTGTCGGCGCGGGTCGATGAGCTGCTGGAGCGCGTCGGCCTCGGCGCGGCGGCGGGACTGAAATACCCGCACGAGTTCTCGGGCGGCCAGCGTCAGCGGATTTCCATCGCGCGTGCGCTCGCCACGCAACCGAAGTTCCTGATCTGCGATGAGCCGACAAGCGCGCTCGACGTGTCGATCCAGGCGCAGATCCTGAACATCCTGAAGGACCTGCAGGACCATCTGAATCTGACGATGCTGTTCATCAGCCACGATTTGCCGGTTGTCCGACAGATGTGCGACCGGGTGGGCGTGATGAAGGATGGCGTTCTGGTGGAGGTGGCCGAGACCGAGACCCTCTTCGCCGATCCGCAGCATCCCTACACCCAGCACCTCCTGTCGCTGATGCCGCGCCTCGACGGGCTGAGCGACGAGGGGCTGGCGGTGGCCTGAGTCAGATCACTCCACCACGCGGAGCGCGGGGGCACCGTTCTCCATCGCCCGTTCCTGGGCGTCGAAGAAGGTGATGCTGCCACCCTCCGCCGCAAAGCTCAGCGTTTGGCCGACCGAGGCGCGCGTCTCATGGCTGGCGCGCAGGATCATCCGGTCGCCGCCCACCCGCAGATGGATCAGGCTCTCGGCGCCCAGCGCCTCGACGAGCATGACCTCGCCCTCGGGGCCATCGCGCGCGATGCGCAGCGACTCGGGCCTGATACCGGCCATGACCGCGCCCGGCGGCGCGCCCCCGGCCAGCTGCGCCAGCGCTTCGCCCCCGGCGGAGGCGAGGGGATAGACGTTCATCGGCGGCGCCCCGATGAACTCGGCCACGAAGCGGCTGGCGGGGCTGCGGTAAAGCTCCATCGGCGTGCCGATCTGTTCGACCTTGCCGTCGGACATGATCACGATCCGGTCCGCGAGGCTCATCGCCTCGACCTGGTCGTGGGTGACGAAGACGAAGGTGGCGCCCAGCCGCGTGTGCAGGTCCTTGAGCTCGGCCCGGAGCTGCGTGCGCAGCTTGGCGTCGAGGTTCGAAAGCGGCTCGTCGAAGAGGAACACGGCCGGTTCGCGCACGATGGCCCGGCCCATGGCGACGCGCTGACGCTGGCCGCCCGAGAGCGCGCGGGGCTTGCGGTCGAGATACTGCTCGATCTGCAGCATGCGCGCGGCCTCGGCGATGCGGCGGGTGATCTCGTCCTTCCGCATGCCCTGGTTGCGCAACCCGTATTCCATGTTCCGCCGCACCGACATGTGCGGATAAAGCGCGTAGTTCTGGAACACCATGGCGATGTCGCGTTCGCCCGGCTCCAGCCGGTTGACGACGCGACCCGCGATGGAGACCTCGCCCGTCGTGATCTCCTCCAGCCCCGCGATCATGCGCAGGATCGTGGACTTGCCGCAGCCCGAGGGGCCCACCAGAACGATGAACTCGCCGTCGGCGATGACGAAATCGGCGCCGGTGACGGCCGTCACGCCGCCCGGATATGTCTTGCCCACATTGCTCAGCGTCAGCTCGGCCATGGTCTTACTTCTCGCTTTCCACGAGGCCCTTCACGAAGAGCCGCTGCATCGCCAGCACCACGAGCACGGGCGGAACCATCGCGAGGATCGCAGTGCCCATGGTCAGGTGCCAGATCGGCAGGCCCTCGCCCACGTTCACCATGCGCTGGATGCCCATGACGATCGTGTAGAGGTCCTGATCGGTGGTGATGAGGAACGGCCAGAGATACTGGTTCCAGCCGTAGATGAAGAGGATGATGAAGAGCGCCGCGATGTTGGTTTTCGACAGCGGCAGCAGGATGTCCCAGAAAAACCGGATCGGCCCGGCCCGGTCGATGCGCGCGGCCTCCACCAACTCGTCCGGGATCGTGAGGAAGAACTGGCGGAAGAGGAAGGTGGCGGTGGCCGATGCGATCAGCGGGATGATGAGACCCGAGTAGCTGTTGAGCATGCCGAGCGATGCCACCACGTCATAGGTGGGCAGGATGCGGACCTCGACGGGCAGCATCAGCGTGATGAAGATCAGCCAGAAGAACAGCATCCGGAAGGGGAAGCGGAAATAGACGATGGCAAAGGCCGAGATCAGCGAGATCGCGATCTTCCCCACGGTGATGCCGATCGCCATGATGAAGCTGTTGAGCAGCATGGTGGACAGGTCGACGCCGCCCACCGCCGGCGAGCCCTCGGTGAGCAGTTGCGCATAGTTCTCCCAGCCTTGGTCTCCGAACCACAGCGGGATGGGCGACCGGCTGAGCGCCTCGCCCGGGTGGGTGGAGGCCACGAGCGCCATCCAGACCGGGAAGCACAGGAAGGCCACGCCGAGGATCAGGGTTGCGTGCGTCAGCACGCCAAGCCATGGGCGGTTTTCGACCATCAGTACTGCACCCTCCGTTCGATATACCGGAACTGCACGAAGGTCAGGCCGATGACCAGCGCCATGAGCACGACCGACTGCGCCGCGCTCGACCCGTAATCCTGACCGACGAATCCTGTGGAATAGACGCGGTAGACAAGGATCGAGGTCGCGTCCGCCGGTCCTCCGCTCGTCGTCGCGTGGATGATCGCGAAGGTGTCGAAGAAGGCGTAGACGAGGTTCACGACCAGCAGGAAGAAGGTGGTTGGGCTCAACAGCGGAAAGACGATGGTCCAGAAGCGTCGCGTGGGGCTCGCACCATCGATGGCGGCCGCCTCGATCATGGATTTCGGGATCGACTGGAGGCCAGCCAGGAAGAACAGGAAGTTGTAGGATATCTGCTTCCACGCCGCGGCGATGATCACCATCATCAGCGCCTGGTTGCCGTTGATGTAGTGGTTCCAGTCATAGCCCCAGATGGATTCGAGCATGTAGGCCACGATCCCCAGTGACGGGTTCATCATGAAGAACCACAGGACACCGGCCAGCGCCGGCGCAACGGCATAGGGCCAGATCAGGAAGGTGCGATATGTCGTGGCCGAGCGGACCACGCGGTTGGCCGCGACCGCCAGCGCCAGCGCCATCGACATCGACAGGAAGGTGACGGTCAGCCCGAACACCAGCGTCGTCCAGAAGCTACGCAGGTAGCCTGGGTCGCTGAAAAGGCGGGTGAAGTTCTCGAAGCCCACGAAATTGCGGGAAAAGCCGAAGGCGTCCTCGATGAAGAACGACATCTCCAGCGCCTGGTAGGCGGGCCAGATGAAAAAGACCAGCGTGATGACGACCTGGGGCGCCACCAGCAGGTAGGGCAGCCACCAGTTGCGGAAGAAGACGCGCTTTTCCATGAGGTTCGTGAGGTCCGTTCGCAAGCAAAAGATGACCGGGCGGCGATCGGCGCCGCCCGGCCTTGAGGGATCAGCCGATCAGTTGGCGGCTTCGAAGCGGCGCAGAAGCTCGTTGCCACGCTCCACGGCGGCGTTCATCGCCTCCTCGGCGGTCTTGTCGCCCGCCCAGACGGCCTCCAGCTCTTCGTTGATCACGTCGCGGATCTGCACGAAGTTGCCGAAGCGCAGGCCGCGGCTGTTGGACGTGGGCTCGTTCAGCGTCAGCTGCGCCACGGCGACGTCGGTACCGGGGTTGTCGGTGAAGAAGCCGCGCTCTTCCATCAGGTCTGCCGCGGCGAGCGTGATCGGAACGTAGCCCGTGGACTGCGCCCAGTCGGCCTGCACCTCGGTCTGCGACAGGTACTCGAGGAACTGCGCCGTGCAGGCGTATTCGGCATCGTCATGGCCGCGCAGGACCCAAAGCGTCGCGCCGCCGATGATGGAATTCTGCGGCTCGGAGCGGACGGCGGGATCGTAGGGCATCGGCGCCTGGGTGAACTCGAAGTCCTGGATATCGGCCACGAAACCGCCGTAATAGGCCGAGGAGTTGATCCACATGGCCGCTTCGCCGTTGACGAATTGCGGGCGCGAGTCGCCCTGACGGCCGCCATAGGCATAAAGCCCTTCCTCGGCCATGTCGGCGAGACGCTGGATGTGGTTCACCACGTGCTCGTTGTTGATCAGAAGCTCGGTCTGCGTGCCGGCAAAGCCGTTCTCCATCGTGCCGATCGGCAGGTCATGCCATGCCGAGTAGTTCTCGATCATGGTCCAGCTCTGCCAGCCCTGCCCGAAGGGCGAGGTGAAGCCGGCATCCTTGAGGACGCGCGCCGCTTCGACGACCTCGTCCCAGGTGGTCGGGATCTCGAGGCCGTTCTCCTCCAGGGCGGTCACGTTGATCCACATGACCGGGGTCGATGAGTTGAACGGAAGCGACAGCAGGTTGCCCTCGGTGTCGGAGTAGTAGGAGATAACGCCGGGCAGGTAGGAGCTTTCGTCGAAGTCCGTGCCTTGGTCGGCCATCAGCTCGTAGACCGGGTAGACCGCGCCGTTGTCGGCGGCCGACATCATCGTCGCGGTGCCGACCTCGAAGACCTGCACGATATGGGGCTGTTCGCCCGCGCGGAAGGCGGCGATGGCCGAGGTCATCGTGTCGGTGTAGTCGCCCTGGTAGATGGACGTGACGGTGCACTGGTCCTGCAGGGCGTTGAAATCCGTCGCGAAGGCATCGGTCTGCTCGCCCAGCTGACCGCCCATGGCGTGCCAGAACTGGATTTCGGTACGGTCCTGGGCATGCGCGGCCACGGCAATGACGCTGACAGCCGTGGCTGCCGCGAGAACTCGGAAGGTCATCTTGTCTCTCCTCTGACCGGTCGACTTTTGCGGCCGGCTGTCCTGTCGGTTACAGTTTCCGGGTACGGGCAGCAGCCGCCCCCGGGGGCCTCGTTATCCTTGTTCTGTGACGGAAATGTTACGGCGGCTGCAAAGGATTGCAAGACTTGATGCTCCGCTACGCCTCAGCCCAGGACCGAGAAGCTCGACTCCCTGTTGATCTCTCGTTTTCTCGAGAAAAAACCGGTATTTATCTCGTGGTCGATATGCCCGAGCCGGAAGGTCAGCGGATCGGTGTCCTGGTCCCCGCCGCTCTCGCAATAGGCGATGAGCGCGGCCATGAGCCGTCCGGCCACGGGGGCGTTCTTGTACTGGTTCCCACTGGTCCCGCAGGCCATGTAGAAGCCCGGAAGGCTCGAGCGGTCATAGATCGGGATCCAGTCGGTTGCCGCGTCATACAGCTCCACCACGCCCCTTGTCCGGCTGGGAATGCCAAGCGACGGCACCCGCTGTGCGTAGCGCAGGGCCTGCGTGGTCCACTGGTCGCTGAAATCGGTGCTCCAGTCGCGGTCGTCGACCCATTGATGATCGTCGCAGGGCGGATCCTCGGACCCGATCAGGATATTGTTGCCGCGCTCGGGGCGGCAGTAGCAGGCGATGTCGCTGTCCGAGACGATCAGCCCGTCATTGTAGAAATCGAACCCTTCGGGCGCGGGCACATGCACCACCTCCTGCCGCAGGGGACGCGTCTCGATGGTCATGTCGCCGGTCACGCTCGCCATCTCGTTCACCCTCCGGCTCGCGGGGCCGGCCACGTTGACGACGACGGGCGCGTGGATCTCCTCGCCGCTGGCCAGCCGCACGCCCGCGACGCGGCCGCCTTGGCTCAGGATCTCCGCCACCTCGGCATTGTAGCGGAACCGCGCGCCGGCGCGCCCGGCCGCCGCCGCGATGTTCTGAGCCGACAACGCGGGGTCTGTCACGTAACCGGCGGTGGGCCAGTAGACGCCCCCTGCGAGCGCGCCGCCCGTGGGCTCCCCGAAGCTCGGATCGTCGATGCGCTTGGCCGGCGCGAAACGGTCCATTCGGTAGATCGGCAGACGCGCCGTGATCTGCTCCGTGCTCCATTCCTCGTAGGGACACCCAAGCGCGTCGCTCATCTTCATGTGCCGCGAGAGCTGGTCGTTGGCGTCGGTCTTCATCACCAGACAGCCGGTCTGCCGGAACTCCGCGAGCGTCTCGTCCGCCGGCGCGCCGAGATAGTCGCGCCAGCCCGCCCAGTCGTGGAACCCCTCATAGGCCATCGCGCAGCCTTCCAGCGTCGAATAGTGCACCCGAACGATGGCGCAGGACCCGGCCGTCGATCCGTGCCCTGCCGCACCGTTGGCATCGAGGCTCAGGACATGACGCCCCGCCCTGGCAAGTTCGTAGGCCACGGCGGCGCCGATCACACCGGCGCCGATCACGATCGCGTCTGCGGTCTCGGTCATCGTCGGGCTCCCCTTCGCCGGATCAGGTCATCACGAACCTGCCCGCTCGACGCACCGGCCGCAAGCGCGCCCCGATCCCCTTCATCTTTCCCAAAATACGCGCGGGGGAGCGCGAGGGGGCGAAGGGCCCCCTCGCATCCGGTCGGCGCCGAAGGCGTCGACCGACACGGGACTCCGCCACGCTCAGGCGGCGAGGTCGATCCAGACCGGCACGTGATCCGACGGCTTCTCGCGTCCGCGCACATGGCGGTCTATCCCCGCGTCGGTCATCAGGTCGGCGGCTTGAGGGCTCAGCAGGAGGTGGTCGATCCGGATGCCGTTGTCGCGATCCCACGCCCCTGCCTGGTAATCCCAGAACGAGTAGAGCCCCCTGGCCGCCGTGCGGGCGCGGATCGCCTCGGTATAGCCCAGGTTCAGGATGCGGCGAAACGCGGCGCGGCTTTCGGGAAGCGCCAGCGCGTCCTCGCGCCAGCTTTCGGGATTGGCCGCGTCCTCGTCGAGGGGGATGACGTTGTAGTCGCCGGCCAGAACGACGGGCATCTCGCTTTGCAGGAGGTCCTTCGCATGGGCGCGCATCCGCGCCATCCAGGCGAGCTTGTAGTCGTATTTCGGCCCCGGGGCGGGGTTGCCGTTGGGCAGGTAGAGCCCACAGAGCCGCACCGCCCCGCGATCGCCCGTCACGGTGGCCGCGATCCAGCGCGCCTGTGCGTCGCCGTCATCGCCGGGCAGGCCGCGGCTTATGTCCTCGAGCGGCAGCTTCGACAGGATCGCGACGCCGTTGAACCCCTTCTGGCCGTGCGTTTCGATATTGTAGCCGCGATCCTCCAGCGGTTCGCGGGGGAAGGCCTCGTCGACGGACTTGATCTCCTGCAGGAGCACCACGTCGGGCTTTGCTTCGTCCAGCCAGTCGCAGAGCGCGCCGATCCGCGCCTTCACGCCGTTGATGTTGAATGTCGCGATGCGCATCGTGCCTCCCGGTATGCTCCCGCGGCATGTTCCCCCGGCGTTCCATGGTCAGTCTTGCCCGCTCCCGCCCGGGAAGCCAAGCGGCGAGAGGATCACATCGAAAACGCCGATCACATGGAAAACGACGTGCCGCAGCCGCAGGAGGAGGTGGCGTTGGGGTTCTCGATCGTGAAGCGCGCGCCGATCAACTCCTCGGTGAAGTCGATCACCGCATCGGCGAGAAACGGCAGCGAGACGCTGTCGACCACGACCTTCTGGCCCTGACCCTCGAGCACGATGTCGTCCTCGGTCGGATCGTCGAGTCTGATGTCGTACTGAAACCCCGAACAGCCGCCGCCATCCACGGCCACGCGCAGCGCCTTGGCTTCGCTCGCGGCTTCGTTGATCTCCGCCAGACGGGCGAAGGCGCGCTCGGTGACTTTCGGGGGAACGGTCAACGTCAGGGTCATCTCGGGTGCATCCTTGGCCGGGGTGGTCGATTTTCACCTTCAAGAAATATATGGGGGAGGGGCGCGTCGAACAAGGCGCGTCTGAAACCCGTGATTTCACCGCCGGAGCCCCCGCCCATGCGCGCCATCTACGCCTGCGACCCCGCGCGAAGCCGAGGCCGCCTCGTGCCGGAGGACGAAAGCGCCTTCCGCTCGCCGTTCCAGCGCGACCGGGACCGGATCATCCATGCCTCGGCCTTCCGGCGGCTCAAGCACAAGACGCAGGTCTTCGTGGAGCATGAGGGCGATTATTTCCGCACGCGGCTGACCCATTCGCTCGAGGTGGCGCAAGTGGCCCGCACGATGGCGCGCGCGCTGGGCCTCGACGAGGACCTGACGGAGGCCGTGGCGCTGGCCCATGACCTCGGTCATCCGCCCTTCGGTCACACGGGCGAGGACGCGCTGGCCGCCGCCATGGCGCCCTATGGCGGGTTCGACCACAATGCGCAGGCGATCCGCATCGTGACCCATCTGGAGCGCCACTATGCCGAATTCGACGGGTTGAACCTCACCTGGGAAACACTTGAAGGCATTGCCAAACATAACGGTCCGGTGGTCGAGCCCATCCCCTGGGCGCTGGCCGCCTGTTGCGACCGACACGATCTGGAGCTGCACACCCATGCCAGCGCCGAGGCGCAGGTGGCCGCACTTGCCGACGATGTGGCCTACAACCACCACGACCTGCATGACGGGCTCCGGGCGGAGCTGTTCTCCACGGACGAGCTGGCCGAACTGCCGATCCTGCGGGGCTGTTTCGCCGAGGTCGACCGGCTCTATCCGGGGCTGAACTACTACCGCCGCCGCCACGAGGCGCTGCGCCGCTTTTTCGGGGTGCTGGTCGAGGATGTTCTGGCCCAGAGCCAGGCGCGTCTTGCCGAGATCGACCCGCACTCGCCCGAGGACGTCAGGGCGGCGGGACGGCCGGTCGTGCGTTTCTCCGACGCGCTTTTCGCCGATCTGAAGGAAATCCGCGCCTTCCTGTTCCGGCGCATGTACCGCGCGCCCAAGGTCGTGGAGATGCGCGCAGAGGTCACCAAGGTCGTGGCCGAACTTTTCCCCTTCTTCATGGCGCACCCCGAGGAATTGCCGAAGCAGTGGCGCAAGGACGTCGAGGCCGTCGCCGGCGACGAGACGGCGCTGGCGCGTATCGTGTCGGATTACATCGCGGGCATGACCGACCGCTTCGCGCTGCAGCGGCACGCGACGCTGATCGGCGGCATGGAGCTTCCCCGCGTGCTCTGATCCGGGCGGTTGAACCGCGACGGGCCTTCCGGCAGACTTGGCGGCAAAGGACAGGCCGAGGGTCCCGGGCATGGTGCGACGCCTTCTGTTTTCGGTTTTGACAACGACGCTGGCCGCCGGAGTGGCCGAAGCCTTCCCCCTCGACGGCACCTATTACTCCGACTGCGTGGGTGAGGGCATTCCGGCCGAGGGCGCGCTGGAGGCGCGGCTCGCCTTCCCCGAGGTCTGTTTCGACGGTGCCTGCTGCGAATTGTCAAATCCCACGCGGCTTCGCGGGCTGCCGGACCAGTTCCTCTATGACGGGGTCTGCACGGACGAGGGCGGCGACGTCTCCGACGCGCGCATCTTCTTCGGCGGCGGGCCGGACGCCACCAGCATCGTCATCGTGCTGCGCGGTCTGGCCGCCACGTTGACCACCTGCCTGCCGGAGCCGCCGCTGGAGGACGCCTGAGCCTCCGCACGCGCCGTTGACCTCGGCTCCGCCCGTGATACACCCGCGCCGGCAAGCTCGAGGACCCGGCATGAACCTATTCGACGACATCCGCACGGCCGTGATCGATGCGCTCGACACCATGATGCGCGACGGCGCGCTGCCCGAGGGTCTGTCGCTCGATGCCGTGGCGGTGGAGCCGCCGCGCGATCCGGCCCATGGCGACATGGCGACGAACGCGGCGATGGTGCTGGCCAAGCCCGCCGGGCAGAAGCCCCGGGATATCGCGGAGCGGCTGGCCACGCGGCTGGCCGGCGATCCGCGCATCGCAAGCGCCGAGGTGGCGGGGCCGGGGTTCCTGAACCTGCGGCTGGCCGCCGGGACCTGGCGGGAACTTGTCCTCGCCGCACTGGCCCAGGGCGACGCATTCGGGCGTTCCACGGTGGGGCTGGGGCGCAAGGTCAATGTCGAATTCGTCTCGGCCAACCCCACGGGGCCGATGCATGTGGGCCACACGCGAGGCGCCGTCTTCGGCGACGCGCTGGCGCGGCTGCTGGATTTCACCGGCCATGACGTGACGCGGGAATACTACATCAACGACGGCGGCGCGCAGGTCGATGTGCTCGCGCGGTCGGTCTACCTGCGGTACCTCGAGGCGCACGGAAAGGACGTGGCCTTCGAGGACGGGACCTATCCCGGCGATTACCTCGTTCCCGTCGGCGCCGCGCTGAAGGCCAAGGTGGGCGATGCGTATTTGGGGAAAGATGAAGGGGAATGGCTCGTCCCCATCCGGGAATACGCGACAGATGCCATGATGGACCTGATCCGGGAGGATCTGGCGCTTCTGAGCGTCGAGATGGACGTGTTCTATTCGGAGAAGTCGCTTTACGGCACGGGCCGGATCGAGGCGGCGATCGAGGATCTCAAGGGCAAGGGCCTGATCTACGAGGGCACGCTGGAGCCGCCCAAGGGCAAGACCCCCGAGGATTGGGAGCCGCGGGTCCAGACGCTGTTCAAATCCACCGAATACGGCGACGACGTCGACCGCCCGGTGATGAAATCCGACGGCTCCTGGACCTATTTCGCGCCCGACATCGCCTATCACTACGACAAGGTGAGCCGGGGCTATGACGAGCTGATCGACATTTTCGGGGCCGATCATGGCGGCTACGTCAAGCGGATGAAGGCCGCCGTCGCGGCGCTGAGCGAAAACCGCGTGCCGCTCGACATCAAGCTGATGCAGCTTGTCAGGCTCAAGCGGGGCGACGAGGAACTCAAGATGTCCAAGCGCGCGGGCACCTTCGTGACGCTGCGCGACGTGGTCGAGATGGTGGGTCCGGACGTGACCCGCTTTGTCATGCTTACGCGCAAGAACGATGCGCCGCTCGATTTCGACGTGGAAAAGGTGCGCGAGCAGTCCAAGGACAACCCGGTCTTCTACGTGCAATACGCTCATGCGCGGATCAGTTCGGTCCTGCGCAAGGCCGAGGAGGCGGGGATCGACACCTCCACGCCTGCGGACCTGGCCTCCATCGCGGATCCGGCCGAATTCGCGCTGGTTGCCAAGCTCGCCGACTGGCCGCGCATGGTGGAGATCGCAGCCCAGGCCCATGAGCCGCACCGGGTGGCCTTCTACCTCTATGACCTTGCGTCCGAGTTCCACGCGCTGTGGAACAAGGGCAACGCCCAGGCCGAGCTGCGCTTCATCCAGGAGGATGACGTGGACACGACGCGCGGGAAACTGGCGCTGATTCGCGCCGTGGCGATTGTCATTTCCAACGGTCTTGGTATCTTGGGCGTGAAACCGGTCGAAAAGATGTGAGGACATAACCTCGCACGCGGCCGGGCCGAGCAGGCACCAAACAGATCCGGCCGGACGTGACCTCATGGTGTGTCCGGACACCGGGCGACATGAGGACAGGCATGGCACATATCGATTACGTCGAAGACGGTTATGGCGCCGGGGAGGTCGATGACCGCGGCACGCGACCTGCGGCTGCACCGCGTCTGGGCACACTGGTGAACTGGGCCGGGGCGCTGATGTCGCTGGGCCTTGTCATCGGCATGGGGGTCTGGGCCTTTCAGCTGATGATCCGCGACGTCTCGGGCGTGCCGGTGATCGAGGCGCTCGAGGGGCCGATGCGCGAACCGCCCGCCGATCCCGGCGGCACGCAGGCCCCGCACCAGGGGCTTGCCGTCAACCGCATCGCCGAGGGCGAGGAGGCCCAGCCCGTGCCCGACCGTCTGGTGCTCGCGCCGCCGCCGATCGAATTGCAGGACGTGCGGTTCGAGACCGAGGAGGAGACCGATGCCGCTCCCGTGCCGCGCAGCGAGGTGGCGGCCGACACGCCCCACACCGCGACGCGGGAGGAGACGATGCAGCTGATCGACCGCCTCTTGCAGGAGGCGCAGCCGGATGCCGTGGCGGCCGAGATCGAAGGCTTCGCCACCGAAGATCCGGCAGCTTCATTGGAGAGCGGCGCGGGCGAGCCGGAGGTTCTGCCCGTCTCGGCCCCGGGGATCGCGCGCTCGCTTCGACCCGCGGCGCGGCCTGCCGCCTTCGTGACACGGGCCGATGCTGGCGCGCCGAGCACCGTTTCGGCCCGCAGTACCCCGGAGATCGAGGTCTCGGAGCTTCCCGAAGGCACGCGGCTGGTGCAACTTGGCGCCTTCGACACACCGGACATCGCGCGGGAGGAGTGGGACCGAATCGCCAGCCGCTTCCCCGATTATTTCGACGCCCGCCCCCGGGTCATCGAGGAGGCGGAGTCGGGTGGCCAGACCTTCTTCCGGCTGCGTGCGGCGGGCTTCGACGACCTCGCGGGCTCGCGCCGCTTCTGCGCCGTGCTGGTAGCCGAGGGCAGGCCCTGCATCCCGGTCACCGTGCGCTGAGCGGTGGCCATTTCGGCGACGATCCTTGGGCTGGAGGGGCCCATCCTCGAAGCCGAGGAAGCGATGTTCTTCGACATCGCGCAGCCTTGGGGCTTCATCCTTTTTGCGCGCAATATCGAAAACCCCGAGCAGCTGCGCCGCCTGACCTCGGATCTGCGCGCGGCGGTGGGGCGTGACGCGCCGATCCTGATCGACCAGGAGGGCGGGCGCGTTCAGCGCATGCGCGCGCCGCACTGGCGCGAGTGGCTGCCGCCGCTGGAGCAGATGGCTCGGGTGGGTGGCGAGGCCGGCCTGCGGGCGATGTACCTGCGCTACCGGATCATTGCAGCCGAGCTGCGCGGTGCGGGCATCGACGTCAATTGCGCGCCGCTGGCCGATGTGGCCCGCGATGTGACCCATCCCGTGCTTCGAAATCGGCTCTATGGTGAGGACCCTCAGACCGTAGCTGCGGTCGCCCGTGCCGTTGCGGATGGCCTTTCCGACGGCGGCGTGGTTCCGGTCCTGAAACACCTGCCGGGCTATGGGCTGGGCGTCGTCGACAGCCACGAGGACCTGCCGCGCGTCGGCGCGCCGCTGGAGGACCTCGATGCCGTCGATTTCGGGGCGTTCCGGCCGCTGGCGGACCTGCCGCTGGGGATGACGGCGCATATCGTCTACGACGCGATCGACCCGGAGGCGCCTGCCACGCTGTCGCCCGCCGCGATCCGGCTGATCCGGGAGGAGATCGGGTTTACCGGTCTTCTGATGACCGACGACCTGTCCATGGGCGCGTTGCCCGGGTCTATCGCGGAGCGCGCGGGGCGGGCCATCGCGGCGGGCTGCGACCTGATCCTGCATTGCAACGGCAGGCGCGGCGAGATGGAGGACGTGCTGGGCGAGGCGGGCACGCTGAACCCGGACGCGCTGGCGCGGGGGGAGGCAGCGCTGAGCCTGCGCGGCAGGGGCCAGCCGCTTGACATCGCGGCGGCGGAAGCGGAGTTTGAGCGTCTTCTGCGAGGGTGATGTGCATGGCTGACACGCCGGTTCCGGCAAACGAGGCCGAGGAGTGGGATGCCGTCGCCTCGCGCCGTGCCGCCGAGGCGCTGGTCGTCGATGTGGACGGGTTCGAGGGGCCTCTGGACCTGCTGTTGAGCCTCGCGCGGACGCAGAAGGTGGACCTGCGCCAGATCTCCATCCTTGCGCTCACCGAGCAGTACCTCGCCTTCATCGAGGAGGCGCGCGCGCTCCGCCTCGAACTGGCCGCCGATTACCTCGTGATGGCGGCCTGGCTGGCTTATCTGAAATCCCGCCTGCTGGTGCCCGCCGAGGTCTCCGATGACGGGCCGAGCGCCGAGGACATGGCGGCGCATCTGGCCTTTCAGCTCGAACGGCTCGCCGCGATGCGCGATTGCGCGGCCAAGCTGATGGCGCGCGACCGGCTGGGGCAGGACCGGTTCGTGCGCGGCATGCCCGAGGCCACGGGCACCGCGCGCCGGGTGGACTACACCGCGAGCCTGATCGATCTGTTGCAGGCTTATGCGCGGGTGCGCACGCGGGACGATTTCCGCCCCTACGCCATGGACCGCGACGAGATCCTGACGCTGGAACAGGCGTTGGAACGGCTGCGGCCGCTGGTGGGCGATCTGGCGGAATGGACGGACCTGATGTCCTTCCTGCCCGATGGCTGGACCATGGATCCCAAGCGCAGGCGCACGGCCACGGCGGCCAATTTCGCGGCGGCGCTGGAGCTTGTGAAGGCAGGGCGTCTGAGCCTGCGCCAGTCCGAGACCTTCGCGCCCATCCATCTGAAACGGAAGGACGACGCGTGAGCGACACGCCGGACAACGACACCTCCGCGCCCGGGATGCAGCAGGGCGAAAGCCTGTTCCGCGCGCCGCCGCTGGCCGAGCAGGAGCGCATGGTCGAGGCGATGCTGTTTGCCTCCGCGGAACCGCTGAGCGTGGCCGAGATGGAAGCGCGGATGCCCCATGGCTGCGACCCGGCCGAGGCGCTGCAGCTTCTGCGCCGCCGCTACGAGGGGCGCGGCGTGCAGGTCGCGCGCGTGGGCGATGGCTGGGCGATCCGGACGGCGGCGGACCTGGGGTTCCTGATGGCCCGCGAGGTGGTGGAGAGCCGGCGGCTGAGCCGGGCGGCGATCGAGACGCTGGCGATCATCGCCTATCATCAGCCGGTGACGCGCGCGGAGATCGAGGAAATCCGCGGCGTCTCGGCCAGCCGGGGCACGGTGGACCAGCTGATCGAACTGGGCTGGGTGCGCTTCGGGCGGCGGCGGATGACGGTGGGCCGGCCGGTGACCTTCGTGGTGACGCAGGGCTTCCTCGACCATTTCGGGCTGGAGAACGCGCGCGACCTGCCGGGGCTGAAGGAATTGCGCGAAGCGGGTCTTCTGGACAGCCGGCCGGCAGATGCCGACGCTCCGGAACTGCCGGAGGACGACACCGGACAGCTATTCGACGACCCCTCGGAGGCGATGGACGGCGACGAGGATGCCTGATTTCTGACATATTTGGCCGCAATAAACCGCCAAACCGAACCGGGCAGACAGGTATCGAGACATGGATCGCCTCCTGAACATGGTCGCGCGCCGCTACATCTGGCGCTTCGTCGGCAAGGGTGTCGACACCGCGATGGAGCGCATGTCGCGCGGACGCACCGCCGATGGGCGTCCGGCCGAGCTGACCGCCGAACAGCGCGCCCATGTGGTCAAGGGTCAACGCACCGTGCGGCAGGCCATGCAGCTGGCGCGGCGGTTCGGGCGGTTCTGAAGCCCCCGTCCCTTGATCTCTGCCCGGACGGTTTCCCCCCCATTAACAGCGTCTTGCTGATCCCGGTGGCAGTCGGGACACAGTTGATGTTCTGGATGCAGGATTGCTTCGCAGCTGCCCAGATTTCGCCACATTCCGGCGGCCATTTGCCTCTCGCACCGATCGACGCATGACAACAAAATCAAGAGGCAGCACATGAATAGGCTCGTTCAACAGATCAGGCGGCTTGTTCCCGGATACGATGCATCCGCACCGGACATGCCCCTCAACCGCATCGCGCAGGGGCATAGCCATGACCGCGCGCTGGCGGCCTTCAAGGCAGACCAGATCCGCGTCGCGCGCCGGGCCCGGCAGACGGGTGGCGAGGAACAGGACGTGCGCGTCTGAGCCGCACGCGAAAACCAGCAAAAAAGGGGCGCCGAACCGGCGCCCCTTCTTTTTTCGAACCGACGGTACGTCGATCAGCAGCTGTAATACATGCCGTATTCGACGGGGTGCGGGGTGTGCTCGAAGGCGTAGACCTCTTCCCACTTGAGCTCCATGTAGCCCTCGATCTGGTCCTTGGTGAACACGTCGCCCTTGAGCAGGAAGGCGTGATCGGCCTCGAGCGATTCAAGGGCTTCGCGCAGGGACGCACAGACCGTGGGGATGCCGGCCAGTTCCTCGGGCGGCAGATCGTAGAGGTCCTTGTCGGACGGCTCGCCCGGATGGATCTTGTTCTCGATCCCGTCGAGGCCCGCCATCAGCAGCGCCGCGAAGGCGAGGTAGGGGTTCGCCGACGGGTCGGGGAAACGGGCCTCGACGCGCTTGGCTTTGGGGCTTTCCGTCCACGGGATCCGCACGCAGCCCGAGCGGTTGCGGGCGGAATAGGCGCGCAGAACCGGGGCTTCGAAGCCCGGGATCAGGCGCTTGTAGGAGTTCGTCGACGGGTTGGTGAAGGCGTTCAGCGTCTTGGCGTGCTTGAGGATGCCACCGATGAACCACAGCGCCTCATCCGACAGGTCGGCGTATTTGTCGCCCGCAAACAGCGGCTTGCCGTCCTTCCAGATCGACATGTTCACGTGCATGCCCGTGCCGTTGTCGCCCGCGATGGGCTTGGGCATGAAGGTGGCGGACTTGCCGTAGGCATGCGCGACGTTGTGGATCACGTACTTGTACTTCTGAAGCTCGTCGGCCTGCTTGGTCAGCGAGCTGAAGATCAGGCCAAGCTCGTGCTGGCACGACGCCACCTCGTGGTGATGCTTGTCGACCTTCATGCCGATGCGCTTCATCGTCGAGAGCATCTCGGAGCGCAGGTCCATCGCCGCGTCGGTCGGGTTCACCGGGAAGTAGCCGCCCTTGACGCCCGGGCGGTGGCCCATGTTGCCCATCTCGTACTCGGTTCCGGTGTTCCAGGCGGCGTCCTGGGCGTCGACCTCGAAGGAGACCTTGTTCATCGTGTTCGAATAACGAACGTCGTCGAACAGGAAGAATTCCGCTTCCGGGCCGAAATAGGCCACGTCGCCGATGCCGGTGGACTTGAGGTAGGCCTCGGCCAGTTGCGCCGTGCCGCGCGGATCGCGGTTGTACGCTTCGCCGGTGTCGGGCTCGACGATCGAGCAGTGAAGGCAGATCGTCTTTTCCGCGTAGAACGGATCGACATAGGCGCTCTCGGTGTCGGGCATGAGCTTCATGTCCGAGGCTTCGATGCCCTTCCAGCCCGCGATCGAGGAGCCGTCGAACATGAAACCTTCGTCAAGGAAGTCCTCGTCGACCAGGTCGGAGACCACCGTCACATGCTGCAGCTTGCCGCGCGGATCGGTGAAGCGGATGTCGACATAGGCCGCATCCTCGTCCTTGATCATTTTAAGTACGTCTTCTTTGCTCATCGTGACCTTCCCTTGACGATTTGGTCTGATCTCGCGGGCTGGAACCCGCCTGGGTTGATGGATTGCCGTCAGCTGCGCCGTCGCGCTCTCAGAGCGCGTCTTCGCCGGACTCGCGCGTCCGGATGCGGATTGCCTCGCTGATGTCGGAGATGAAGATCTTCCCGTCGCCGATCTTGTCGGTCTTGGCGGCCTCGATGATCGCATCGACGGCGGCATCGGCCATGTCATCGCTCAGGACGACCTCGATCTTGACTTTCGGAAGGAAATCAACAACATACTCGGCACCTCGGTAGAGCTCGGTATGCCCCTTCTGACGGCCGAAACCCTTCACTTCCGTGACGCTCAGTCCCTGGATGCCGATCTCCTGAAGGGCCTCCTTAACCTCGTCCAGCTTGAAGGGTTTGATGATGGCCTCGATTTTCTTCATGGGGTCTCTTCCTCCTCGCTCGCGTCACGCGCCGCGCCGACGGTGACACCACTTTGTGAGAGGAGCGTCCATCGGCTAGCCTGTGCGAGGGGCTGTATCCTTAAGGATTCCGCAAGGCGCGGTCAGAAAATGGGCGGAGCGCATAAAAAATGAGCGATATTGAAACAGGTGGGGCCGAAACGTGACCGAACTTGTGACAGGCGCCGAGATGCAGGCCATCGAGCGCGATGCCATTGCCTCGGGGGAGGTGACGGGCATTGGCCTGATGGAAATCGCGGGGCGCGGCGTTGTCGACGCGATCCTGCGCCGGTGGCCGCAGTTTTCGGAGGGCGCGCACTCGGTCACCCTTCTTTGCGGCCCCGGCAACAATGGCGGCGACGGCTATGTCGTCGCGCGACTGCTCAGGACACGCGGCTGGCGCGTGCGGGTGCTGGGCATGGGTGAGGCCGGGGCGATGCCGCCCGATGCGCGGGCCAACCGCGGACGCTGGCAGACGATGGGCGAGGTGGAGCCGCTGACCCTTGCCCGGTTCCGCGAAGGGCCGGAGAGCGAGCTTTACGTCGATGCGATTTTCGGGACGGGGCTGACACGCCCGCCGCAGCGCGATCTGCTGGACCTGCTGCGTCACCTCGCGGGCCGCGACGGGGCGCAATACGTGTCACGGCTGGTCGCCGTGGATGCGCCCTCGGGGCTCGATCTCGACACCGGGAGCATGCTGGCTGGCGGCAAGGCGGAGCCGTCCTCTGCCACGGTGCCGCTTTGCGCGCTGACGGTGACATTCGAAATGCCCAAGGTCGGCCATTTCCTCGCTGACGGGCCGGCCTGCTGCGGGCGGATCGCGGTCGTCGACCTCGGCTTGCTGAAATGGCGCGGAGTTCGCCGCGATGCGCTGACCGGCGCGCCGGGCGGGGAGGGGGAGGCGCTCACGCCGCGCGCGCGGCTGATCGACCATGTGCCGATGGTGGCCAGTGCGCGGGCCCCGGGCCACCGCGCGCCGGACTTCGCCAAGCAGGGCGGGCACAAGTACGACCACGGCCACGCACTTGTCGTCTCGGGCCCGGCGGCGCGCACCGGGGCGGCCCGTCTGGCGGCGCGCGCGGCGCTGAGGATGGGCGCCGGTCTGGTGACCCTGGCCTGTCCGTCGGACGCGATGCAGGAAAACGCCGCCCAGCTGACCGCCATCATGCTGCGACGCTGTGACGGGGCGGCGGACCTTGCCGATCTGCTGACCGATCCGCGGTTCAACGCCCTGTGCCTCGGTCCGGGCCTCGGCGTCGGGGACACGACACGGGCCATGGTACGCGCCGCGATTGGCGGGGCGCGCAAGGTCGTGCTCGACGCCGACGCGCTGACCAGTTTCGCAGACCTGCCCGACATGCTCTTCGACGCGATCGGGACCGGGACGGAACCCTCGGTGGTCCTGACCCCACATGCCGGCGAGTTCGCACGCCTCTTCCCGGATGTCGCTGCGCGATGGAGGGGTGCGGACGACAACGGGGAGGGCCGGCGGATATCCAAGATCGAGGCGGTTCGGGAAGCGGCGTCGCGGTCGGGCGCCATCGTCCTGCTGAAAGGGCCCGACACCGTCATCGCGACACCCTCGGGCGAGGTGGCGATCAACAGCGCCGCCTATGCCCGCGAGGTCCCGTGGCTCGCCACCGCCGGAGCAGGGGACGTGCTGGCGGGCCTGATCACCGGCCTCGCCGCCCGGATGCCGGACCTGCGGACCGCGGTCGAGGATGCCGCGTGGCTGCACGTGGAGGCCGCACGCGTCGCCGGGCCGGGAATGATCGCCGAGGACCTGCCCGAGCGGGTGCCGGAGGTGCTTCGCGACATGTTCGGGAAGGACGGGCCGGGGCGCTGACGGGCCCGGCAGTCGTCTGCCCTCTCGCCATGGGTCGAAGGCTCTGCTATGGACGCGCCGGATCGCGGGTGTGGCGGAACTGGTAGACGCACCAGATTTAGGTTCTGGCGCCGCAAGGCGTGGGGGTTCGAGTCCCTTCACCCGCACCATTCCGGAATCGCGCCGGCCGGTGGCGAGGGCGTGTCCGGCACGATGACCGCAATCTGAGCATGTCGCCAAGAATCATCTTGATTTGCGGATCGCTTTGTCCCAAATGCGCGATCAGACGCCAACGCACGCGCCTCTGTCACGGGTGATAGGTCTTCAGGGCCGAACCACCGCAGTTACGTAGCGACGGTAACGTCTCCCTTGGAACTGGTCGGCCCTAATGACGGGCCGGGTCTATTGGAGATGACCATGAACGCTACGTTCGCCGATGCCTCGGCGGCTTTCGCCGTCCCGTCCCTGTCCCGTCGCTCGACCCGTGTCGAGGACTTCATCCGTGCATCGTCCTTCGAGCGCCCGACGCTGGTGCTCGATACCGATGCCGTGGTGGCGCAGTATGAGGCGCTGTCGGCGGGTCTCGGTCGCGCCGACATACATTACGCCGTGAAGGCCAACCCCGCGCGCGAGATCATCGAGTGCCTGATCGCCAAGGGCTCCCATTTCGACGCCGCGTCGCGCGGCGAGATCGAGCTGTGCCTGTCACTGGGCGCGCAGCCCGGGACGATCTCCTTCGGCAACACGGTCAAGCGTGCCTCCGACATCGCCTTCGCCCATGCCGCCGGGATCACGCTCTTTGCCGCCGACGCCGAGGAAGAGCTGGAAAAGATCGCGGAGAACGCCCCCGGCGCGGAGGTCTATATCCGCCTGATCGTCGAGGCCTCGGGCGCGGACTGGCCGCTGACCCGCAAGTTCGGCACCTCGCGCGACAAGGCGCTTTCGCTGATGAGGTTCGCCCGCGAGCTCGGCCTCGCGCCGGTCGGCCTGTCGTTTCATGTCGGATCGCAGACGCGCGATCCCTCCATGTGGGATGCCACGCTGGATCAGGTGGCCGCGATCTGGAACGAGGCGCGGGACGAGGGTATTGCGCTCGACCTGCTCAATATCGGCGGCGGTTTCCCGGCCTTCTACGGCGACGACATCCCGCACCCGACGGTTTACGCGGCGGCGGTGATGGAACGTGTCGAGGCCCGTTTTCGCGGCGCCGCCCGCGTGATGGCCGAGCCGGGTCGCGGCCTTGTCGCCGAAGCGGGCATGATCGCCGCCGAGGTGCTGCTGGTCGCCCGCAAGTCGGACGACGATCTCTGCCGCTGGGTGTATCTCGACATCGGCAAGTTCTCGGGCCTTGCCGAGACGATCGACGAGGCGATCCGGTACCAGTTCGTCACCGACCGCGATCACGAGCCGGCGGGCCCCTGCATTCTCGCCGGTCCGTCATGCGACAGCGCCGATGTGCTCTATGAAAAACGCCCCGTGGCGATGCCCCTGGGGCTGAAGTCCGGTGACCGGGTGATCATCCGCAACTGCGGCGCCTACACCTCCAGCTACGCCTCCGTCGGGTTCAACGGTTTCCCGCCGCTCGATGTGCTGGTGATCTAAAGCACGTCGCGCAAAAGCGGGAACCGGTGCTGCGCTCCCCGGACGTGCGTCACCAACGGGTTAGAGCGTGCGGGGCGAATCCCGTTCGGCCCGACACGCTCCAGGCCCGCTGTTCGTAGCCTCCGCCTTCACTGTGCGTCCGCAACGCGCAGCAGGTCCGTGATCCGTCGCACCGCGACCCGGCGGTTCAGCCGCTCGTTCTCGAGCGTGGGAACCAGCAGGAACTCCTCGCCATAGCCCTGGATGACCATGTTCTGCGCGGGCACCCCGAAGTACTCGGTGAGCGCGAGTGCCACGGTCTCGGCCCGCCGGTCGGACAGACCGAGGTTGAACGAGGCGCTACCGGTCGCGTCGGTATGGCCCTCGATCAGGAAGACCTCGCGCGGGTTGCGGGCAATGGCGTCGGCCATGTAGCGCCCGAGCGACAGCAGTTGCGTCGCCTGGTCGGGCGAGATCGCGGCGGAGCCCGTTGCGAAGGTCACGTTCTCGAGATTGAGCGCGGGGGCGAGGTCGCGCACCGCCCGGATCGAGCGGATCTGCGCGAGGCTGAACGACCGCTCCGCCGCCGACTGCGCGCCGAGCGCGCGGGCCAGCGCGGCGGCATCGGCCGACATGTTCTCCGTGGCGAAGGAGGTGCCCGGCCGGACCTGCGGCAGTTCGGAGACGACGACCGGCGTCTGCACAGCGATGTCGTCGATCAGCACGGTTCGCGTGCCGTCGGGGTGGACGACGGTCCGGCGCAGGATCCGCAGGTCGCGGTCGCGCACGGTGATGACCTGCGTGCCGTCGGGCTGCGTGACGATGTTGCGCGAGGAGCCGTCCGGGAAGGTCTCGGTCGCGACCTCATTGCCGGGGCGGCGCAGCAGCGTGTCGTCGTCGCGGATCACCTGGTAGTCGCCGCCGGGCCGCAGCACGACGATCCGGTCATCGGCACGGTTCACCACCTGCCGGTTGCCCGCGATGATCGAGCCGATGGCAAGCCCCGCGATCCCCCCGAGAAGCAGGCCCTGCGCGCCGGTCAGTCCGGTGCGATCCGGCTCGGTCGCGGTCTCGGTCGTGGTCGTCGTCAGTCGGTCGAAATCCTCGTCGGGCTGGCGGGCGGTTTCTTCGGTGATGACCTCCTCTGTGGCGGCGGCGACAGGCGCGGCCTCGGGCTGGAGGGCGAGCGATTGCCGCGCCTCGGCGGCCTCGGTCTCGGCGGCCGCGATCTCGGCCTCGGCTTCCTCGACGGGATCGACAGGGGCCTCCGCAGCGAGTTCGGCAGCCTCGGCGGCGAGGCGCGCGGCATCCAGCACCGCCGCATCCTCGGCGGTCTGCTCATCGGGCGCGACGATCAGGGTGTCGGCGGGCTCGGCTTCGGCGGTACTCTCGCCGTTTGTCTCTTCTGCTTCGGCCCGGCCGGGGGCGATGGCGTCCTCGTCCGATATCGGCGCCTCGGGCGGGGCCTCAACCATGGGCGCTTCGGTCTCGGAGGCTTCGTCATCCGCTGCGGCTTCCTCCGTCTCGGACGTCTCCTCGGCCTCCTCGGCCAGTGCGGCGGCAAGCGCCTCCTCGTCGGTCTGGGTCGCTGCGGGGGCACCTTCGTCGACGGGAGCCTCCTCGGCGAGGCGCGCGGCTTCCTCCGCAGCGGTGCGTGCAGCCTCCTCGGCGGCCTCGGCCTCCATTGCCGCGGCTTCCGCAGCTTGGAGGGCGGCCTCCTCCTCGGCGGCACGTCGCGCGGCCTCTTCGGCGGCAACACGTGCTTCCTCCTCGGCGGCCGCGCGTGCCTCTTCCTCGGCTTCGAGGCGCGCGGCCTCCTCGGCGGCAAGCCGGGCCTCCTCCTCGGCTTCGAGTTGTGCTGCCTCCTCGGCAGCCAGGCGTGCGGCTTCCTCGGCAGCCGCGCGTGCCTCCTCCTCCGCGGCGAGGCGTGCTTCCTCCTCGGCGGCGAGCCGTGCGGCTTCTTCCGCGGCAATCCGCGCGGCCTCCTCGGCGGCTGCGGCTTCGGCCGCTGCCGCTTCAGCCGTGGCGGCCTCCTCGAGCAGACGCGCGAGGCAGGCCTCCGTATCCTCGCCAGCGGCGCACTGGCTGGCGTCGAACTCCTGCGCGATGGCCGCGACGGGCACGTGACCCATGACGAGAGACAGGCTCGCGATCAGGGCGGTGGAGGTGCGAAGAGTGTTGCGCATGTCGGTTTCGATTCCCATGAAAGGACGGTGGCTGCGGCGAGAGGTACGTGTCTTGCGTCGTGCCGACAACGTTCGGAACGGTGTTATCCGATAACGCACGGGCCCGCAGGGCGGTTCCGAAGCCGCACCGCCGAGCAACTGGGAATCTTTGGACAGGCTTGATCGGTGGTGGCCCGAGCGCCGCGATGCGTGGTCGCTTGTCGGAGCGATGGACCTCTGAAGTCGTGCCGATTGGGCAGGCCCGGACCGGCGGGACCGACGGTCAGTTCAGCGTCGCGTCGAACTCGATGGTGTTGCGGTCCCCGTCGGTCGTGGGTGCGACGATGATCTTCGCGTTGGCGATACCCGGACCCGAAAATTCGATCGACCGGTCCAGAAGGTCATCCGCGCCCTGACTGACCGGGAAACCGTTGCTGTTGAGGCTTTCTTCCCAGTCCATGAACAGCACATCGACATCGGCGCCCGTCGTTATGGCGAACATGCGCGCCGTCGAGCCGATGGCGCGATCCGTGACGATCTCCGCATCGTCCGGGATCGTGAGCACGTCGGGGATCCAGTCCTGCAGGTGCTCTTCCGCGTAGACGACTGCCGATGCCGTCAACACGACGCTGGCGGCCAGGAGCATGTCCCGGATCGGAAGACGCCTGAGCCATGCCATCACGGTGCCGAAGGGGTCCGAGAGGCCGGTCGAAGGGCGAGAGCGTGTCGCGAATGCGCAGGTCATCGTGGTCATGGGGGAATCGTATCGGACGCTGGCGCGAATTCAAGGGCGACGGCGGTTTTCTGCCTGCCGCCGGCCCGACACGCGAAACCACGCGAAACGCGGTGCCCCGTCGGATGCTGCATCGGTTTTCGGTTCGCACCGTGGCGACGGCGCGAACGTTGGCCGCGCGAAGTGGGCCAAGGCTCAGGCGAGTTCGCGCCGTAGCCATTCGGCCCGTTCGATGTGCTCGCGCGCCACCTTGAGCTTGTGCTGGAGATCTTCACATTCCGCGTCAACGGGGTCGGAAGCGAGGCGGGCGCGGAGGTCGGCCTCCTTCCGGCGCAGCTTTTCCAGAACACGCTCGACGTGCTCGGGCTCAATCTTGCTTGCGTGGCCCGCCGCCAGCCGGTCCTGATATTCTGCCACCTTCGCGGCGAGTTTCTTCAATCTCATCGCTGTCGCTCCGCCGTTTCGTCCCGGTCGATGCCAGGCGCCGATTGTGACAGTTCGGCATCGGTCCCGGCCGGGGGCGTGCGTGCTTTGCCCGCTCTGACGCCTGTCCGATGGTTGCGCCGATCTCCTCCTCGTCGAGGGCGAACAACCCCTCGACTTCGGCGATAGCGCGGTCGGGCTCGGCGAAATAGGCGCGGGCGGCCGCGAGAAGCTCGGCCATGGCGGCCTCGGCATAGCTTGCATCGTTCAGGAAAGAGGTCGCGGCGGTGGGGTCGAGCTTGCCCTCGCGGATCAGCGCGCCCACGCGCAGGCCGCGCTTGCCGGACGCAGCGGCCAGTCGCGCGGCCTCCTGGTCGAGGCAGAGGGTGCTCCGTTCGTCCGGCGCTTCGCGGTCCAGATTGCGGATCGCCACGACGACCTGCGCGACCTCGGTCCGCAACGCATCATAGAGTTCGGTCGCCGTGCCGGCGTCGCACGTGGTGTAGCGCAGGACGTTCTTGCGGATGTGCTTGACCGACTTGACCGACCGCACCAGCCCGCCCGCCAGGTCGCGCAGCGCGTCGATGCGGGCGACGAGTTTGGGTGCGCTTTCCCGGTGCCGCGCCGCGCGCGTGGCGAAATCCACGATGGCGGCATAGAGCGTCTTCACGCGACGTTCGTATTCATCCCCGATATCAAGATTGATGGGGGACCGGCTGCGCCGCACGGCGGCGGCGAGGTCGCTGGCGGCAAACACCGTCTCGCGATGCAGGTTCAGCCCGTGAAGCACGAGTTTCACCGCGTTGTCATAGAGATGGGAGACCTCCTGCCTGAGCGCGCGTTCCAGCGTTTCGGGGTAGTCGTCGATCGCGGCGTTCAGATACCGCGGGCGGCTGACATCCGGCTCCGGCTCCGGCAGATACCGCTCGAGGAAGGTCACGAGCCGCCGGGTCAGCGGCAGCATGAGGATCACACCGAGCGTGTTGAAGATCGTTTGGAAGACCGCGAGCTTCAGCGCGTAGTCCTCGGCTGCGATCCCGACGATCTGTGCCACGACATCGACGAGTGCCGTCAGCGGCGCCACGAGGATCAGCGCCACCGCCGCCGTGACGAGGTTGAAGAGGAGATGCGCCAGCGCCAGCCGCTTGCCCTGGACATTCGCGCCGACGGCCCCGATGATCGCGGTGACGGTCGTGCCGATATTCGCGCCGACGGCCAGAGCTATGGCGTTCTCGTAGGTGATCTGGCCCGCCGCGAGCGCGGTGATGACAAGCACCATGGTCGCATGGCTCGACTGCAGGATCACCGTGGCCGCCGCCCCGAGCGCGGTGTAGACCAGCAGGCCGAGAATCCCCGGCAGGGCATAGCGGGTGAGGTCGAGACCGTCGCGGAAGGCTTCGAATCCGTCCTTCATGTAGAAGATGCCGAGGAACAGGAACCCCGCGCCGGCCAGCACATAGCCGAAGCCCCGCACCGGACGTGCCTTCTGGAACACCAGCACGACCGCGAAGGCGATCATCGGCATGGCATAGGCCGCGATATCGACCTTCAGGCCCAGCCCCGCGACAAGCCACGTGCCCGTCGTCGTACCGAGATTCGCACCGAAAACGATCCCGATCGCACCGATCAGCGAGATAAGCCCGGCGCTGAGAAAGGAGATCGTCAGGACCGAGACGAGGGAGCTGGACTGCACGAGCGTGCTCGACACGAGGCCGAAGGCCAGCGCGCGCGGCGTCGAGCGCGTCGCCGCCCCCAGCACGCGCTCCAGATTGCCCCCGCCCAGCCGCTTGAAGCCATCCTGCAGCATCAGGATGCCGAAGAGGAAGATCGCGACGCCCGCCGCGACCTCCTGCAGGTCCGGGCTGAACCAGAACGCGAGGACCAGCGCCGCGAGCGGGAGGATGACGGAGTAATTCTTCAATACGGAGGTCATGTCTCCGACAGAGCATATCGCATCACGGCCCCTTGGGAACCGGAATGCGTGCGATGCCACCGGTTTGCACGGGCGGCATCGTCGGCTTGCGGCCTATCGGGCCGGTGCGCCATCCACGGTCGACGCCCTTACAAAAGCATGTGGCGCCGATCGGCGATCAGCGCGGTGTAACGGGACAGGAACCGCGCGGCGTCCGCGCCGTTGATCACCCTGTGATCGTAGGACAAGTCGAGCGGCACCATCGGCACCGGGCGCGGGGTGTCGCCATCCCAGACCGTGACCGTCTCGGTCCGGGTGATGCCGAGGATCGCGACCTCGGGGGGGTTCACGATCGGCGTGAAGCCCGTGCCGCCGATCCCGCCGAGATTGGTGATGGTCATGGACGCGCCGCCCATCTCGTCGGGTCCGATCTTGCGGGCCTGCGCGCGGGTGGCCAGATCGCCGATCTCCGCTGCGATGGACCACAGGCCCTTGCGGTCCGCGTCGCGGATCACCGGCACCTTCAGCCCGTGCTCCGTGTCCACGGCGATCCCGATATGGACGTAGCCCTTCAGGATCAGCGTTTCGCCATCGGGCGAGAGCGAGGCGTTGAACTTAGGGAAGGCCCTAAGTGCGCGGGCCAGCGCCGCGACATGGAAGGCGAGCGCCGTGAGCTTGAGCCCGCGCGCCTGCGCCTCGGGCTTCCACGCGGCGCGCAGGGCCTCGATGGCCGAAACATCCGCGCGGTCGTGATGGGTCACCGCCGGGATGAGCGCCTGTGCGCGGCGAGGTTTCGGGCCGCGACCTTGGCGAAGCGGCTCATCGGTTCCTCGGTGACGGGGCCGTATTGCGCATGATCCACGTCCCAGTAGGACGTGTCGCCCAACGCGGAAGGGGCGGGCCCGCCATCGAGGTCCTCGGGGCCGATCGTGGTGCGGCCGAGCCGTTTGGCCTGCGCTTCGAGGTCGACCCCCTTCTGCAGGGCCAGTTTGCGGGTCGAGGGGCTGGCGGAGATCTCACTCATCTGTCTCACCATTCCGCCGAGATGTACTGGGTTTCCATGAACTCCTGCATTCCCTCATGCCCGCCCTCGCGTCCGAGGCCCGACTGCTTGGTGCCGCCGAAGGGCGCGGCGGGGTCGGAGACGAGGCCGCGATTGAGGCCCACCATCCCGTAGTCCAGCCGTTCGCAGACCTCCATGGCGCGCCTGAAATCGCCGCCAAAGACATAGGCGACAAGCCCGTACTCGGTGTCGTTGGCGCGCCTTATCGCGTCCTCCTCCTCGGTGAAGGTCTGGATCGCGGCGACGGGGCCGAAGATCTCGTCATGGACGCAATCGGCGGTCTCTGGGACGCTCGAGATGACCGTGGGCGGGTAGAAGAACCCGGGTCCGTTGGGAACGGTGCCGCCGCATTCCAGTTTCGCACCCTTTGCGAGCGCGTCCGAGACGAACTCGGCCACCTTGTCGCGCGTCTGGGCGTTGACCAGCGGACCGACATCGACCGACGGGTCGGTGCCGTCGCCGACCTTCAGCTACGACATCCGTTCCGTAAGACGGGCGGTGAAGGTCTCGGCGAGGCTTTCGTGGACGTAGATGCGGTTGGCCGCCGTGCAGGCCTCGCCCAGATTGCGCATCTTGGCCAGCATGGTGCGCTCGATGGCGGTGTCCATGTCGGCGTCCTTCAGGACTAGCACGGGCGCGTTGCCGCCCAGCTCCATCGCAGGTTTCAACACCTGGTTAGCGGCGGATTTCAGGAGCTTGCGGCCCACGCCGGTGGAGCCTGTGAAGCTGACGACCCGCACGCGAGGGTCGTGGAGCATGTGATCGACCAGCGCGCCGGTCTTCTTCGAGGGCAGGACGTTAACGAGATCCTTGGGCGCGCCGGCCTCCTCCAGCAGCGGCATGAGGGCGAGCATTGTCAGCGGCGTCTCGGAGGCGGGCTTGGTGATCACGCCGCAGCCCGCGGCGAGCGCCGGCGCGATCTTCCGCGTGCCCATGGCGGCGGGGTAGTTCCACGGCGTGATCAGCACGGCGAGGCCCGCGGGCTTGTGCTGCACCACGATGCGCGCGCCAGAGGCGGGGGCGTGGGTGATCAGGCCGTCGGCGCGCACCGCTTCCTCCGCGAACCAGCGGAAGAACTCGGCGGCATAGGTCGCCTCGCCCTTCGCATCCGTCCCCGCCTTGCCGTTTTCCAGCGTGATGAGATGGGCGAAATGATCGAGCCGTTCGGTCATCAGCTCCCATGCCTTGCGCAGCACTTCGGAGCGTTCGCGGGGCTTCCTCGCGGCCCAGTCGGCCATGGCACGCTCGGCGGCATCCAGCGCCGCGTCGGCGTCGGCGATATCGGCGGAGGCGACGGAGGCGAGAACCTCCTCGGTCGCGGGGTTGATGACGTCGAAGCGGTCGGACGTCTTGCGCCATTCGCCGTGGATATAGAGATCGGTGTAGTCCATGGGTGGCACTCCGTGTGTCAGAGCAGGTGGCGGAGCGGCTGCTCCATCCGTCCCGCGAATTCGGTGAGAAGCCGGATCGCCTCTGTGGCGTCGCGCGCGCCCGCGGCGCATTCCAGCGTGATCGAGAGGCCTTCGGCCGCACCCGTCACGGTCAGCACCGGCGTCTGCTCCGATCCCAACGCAACGGTCGAGATCGGGGTTCCGCGCAGGTCGCGAACGATGAGCGCGGGGGCGTCGTCTGTTTCGGCAACCGCCGAGAGACTGCGACCGGGCGGGACCGAGAAGCTGTGCGTCAGCCCGAGGCGTTCGACCACGACGGTGACGGAGCCGTCCGCGCCGAGGCTGGCACCGGCAAGGCCCGCGAGGATCGCGTCGAGGGTGAGGCCCTGCGCCTCGGCGGCCCAGGGCACGAACTCCGACAGGCCGTCCCCGGCGCAGCTCGCCGTCAGGCGGCGCGGCGCTTCGGAGGGCGCGCCGGCGGGTGCGGTCGCGGGCATCTTGCGCAGGACATCGAGGTCCGCGACGTGGAAGGGCTGGGGATGGCCCGCCTCGGCGAGGCGGTTGAGGTCGAGACCCTGTTCCAGCGCCAGCCGCCGCGCCTTGGGCGAGGCGAGGATGCGCCCGCCTTTCGCGCCCGGGGTCTTCGGCGCGGGCGCGGCTGCCGCCGGTTTCGCGGGCGCCCCTGTCGTGTCCTTCTCTGCCGGAACGGGGGCCGCAGGGGCAGGGGGCGCGCCGCCGTCCCTGGCCGACCGAGCGACAGGCGCTTCAGGCCTGGCGTCCGAGATGATTGCGACGGGGTCGCCCACCGGAACCTCTTCGCCGGCCTCGGCCAGCGTCGCGGCGAGGAAGCCATTGCGGCCCGCCTCGACTTCCATCTTGCTCTTGTCGGTCTCGACTTCGAACAGGATGTCGTTGGCCGCCACCTCGTCGCCCGGTGACTTCAGCCAGTTCACCAGAAGGCCCGTGTCCTGCGCCATGCCGAGCTGGGGCATGGTTACGTCATGCGGCCTGAAACCGGAGGTTTCGTCGTGCGGCATGAATGAGCTCCCCGGCGCAGAGCTTGCGGGCGTTCTCGACCACGGCCTCGGGCGTGGGCACCGTCAGGTCCTCCAGCGCGGGGCTGAAGGGGACGGGAACGTCCATCGCGCCCATGCGCAGGACCGGCGCGTCGAGATGGTAGAACACCTTCTCGTTGAGGCGCGCGGCGATCTCGGCGCTCACGCCATAACTCTGGTGGCCCTCGTCGATGACAATGGCGCGTGAGGTCTTCTTCACGCTGTCAAGCAACGTCTTCTCGTCGAGCGGCACGATTGTGCGCGGGTCGATGATCTCGGCGTCGATACCTTCTTGTGCAAGAGTTTCTGCCGCCTTCTCCGCCACCTGCACCATCGACGACGTGGCGATCAGGGTGATATCCTTCCCCTCGCGCTTCACGTTGGCCTCGCCAAAGGGGATCAGGTATTCCTCCTCCGGGACGGGCGCCTTGTGCTGGTACATCAGCTTGTCCTCGAAGATCACGACCGGGTTGTTGTCCCGGATCGCGGTCTTCATCAGGCCCTTCGCCTCGTAGGCCGAGGACGGCAGCGCCACCTTGAGCCCGGGAATATGCGCCACCAGCGCCTGAAGGATTTGGCTGTGCTGCGCGGCAGAGCGCCGGGTCGCGCCAAGGTTCGTGCGCAGCACCATCGGCACGGTCAGCTTGCCGCCCGACATGTAATGCTGCTTGGCCGCCTGATTGCAGAGCTGGTCCATCACCAGATAGATGAAATCGCCGAACATCAGGTCGACGACGGGCCGCGCCCCGGTCATGGCCGCGCCCACGGCGATGCCGACGAAACCGGGCTCGGAAATCGGCGTGTCGATGACGCGGTCGGTGCCGAATTCATCTACAAGACCGGACAGGACCTTGAACGACGTGCCCGCCTCGGCCACGTCCTCGCCCAGGATAACGACCGTGGGGTCGCGCCGCATTTCTTCGGCAAGTGCCTCGTTCACGGCCTGGGACAGGGTGATCTCTCGCATCGTGTCTCTCCTCAGTCCGCGAAAACGTGCATGTCGACCTCGTGGGCCGGTGGGTAGGGGGCCTTTTCGGCATAGGCCACAGCCTCGGCAGCGTCCTTTTCGATCTCGGCGTTCATCGCCTCGATCTCCTACTCGGTGGCGATGCCCTCGGAGACGAGGTAGCCGCGGAAGCGGATGATCGGGTCCTTGTTCTCCTTCCAGTCCTTCTCCTCGTCCTGGGAGCGGTAGTAGTCGCGGTTGATGTCGCCCACGTGGTGGCCGTGGTAACGGTAGGTCATCAGTTCCATGAAGAACGGGCCTTCACCCTTGCGCGCGCGCTCCACCAGTTTTCGTGTGAGGTCGTTGACGGCCATCACGTCCTGCCCGTCGACCCGGTGGCTTTCGATGCCGAAGGCCTCGGCGCGCACGGCTGCGCTGGCCGAGCGCCTTGGCGTCGCCCTGCCGCAATCGCGCGTCACGCTGGCCCAGCTGGAGGCGGCGATCAACGAGGGCTTCGCGGCGCGCGACATGGCCGCGATGGTGCCCTACATGGAGGACAAGACGAGATGAAAGCGGCGCTTTTCGCCGGGGGCTGGGAAGGTCACGACCCCGGCAATTTCGCCAACTGGTGCCGCGAGTTGCTGACCGATGACGGTTTCGGGGTGGTGATCCACGACACGCTGGAGCCGCTGGCCGATCCCGAGAGCCTGGGGGACGTGAACCTGATCGTGCCGATCTGGTCCTCGGCCCGATCCGGTCACCGCGAGGAATTCGGCAACATGACCAAGCCGCAGGAGGATGGCCTTCTGCAGCTGATCGGCGAGGGACGGGGCATCGCGGGCTGGCACGGGCATATGAGCGACGCCTTCCGCGACCGGCCGACCTATCATTTCCTGATCGGCGGGCAGTTCGTGGCTCATCCGCCGGGCTGGCCCGACAACCTGCAGCCGCGCGAGGATTATATCGACTACGAGGTGACGGTCACGCGCGCCGCCGATCCGATCATGGAAGGCGTGCGCAGCTTCCGCCTGACGTCTGAGCAGTGTTACATGCTGGTCGACCGCTCCAACGAGGTGCTCGCGACCACGACCTTTTCCGGCGATCACCTGTGGTGGATCGAGGGCACGATCATCCCCGTTGTGTGGAAGCGGCGCTGGGACAAGGGCCGGGTTTTCTACTGTTCGATCGGGCATGAACTCGACGATCTCAAGCATCCCGAGGTGACCAAGATCTTGCGGCGCGGCATGCGCTGGGCCGCGCAGGGATGATGCAGGCGGCCGCGCCCTGCCGCGTCATTTGCCGATACGGCGACGGGCCTTTCGCGGGCCAGCCGCGTGGCGCCTTTCCACAAGACGAAAAACGATGCCTTTCGCCCTTGCCGCGCGGTGCCCCTTTGCGCTTGCAAGCCCCGCTTGGCACACCTAGAAGGGCCCCTGATTTTCAAGCCGAGACGCGCTTTGCGGCCCTGTCCGTTTCAATGGGGGCGCCGCGGCGCTGGACCCGTGAGGACCCCTATGCAGATCACCGAGACCCTGAACGAAGGCCTCAAGCGCGCGTACGAGATCACCATCACCGGAGACGATCTCGAAACGCGTGTCACCGAGAAGCTCGAGGAGGCCCGCCCGGATATCGAGATGAAGGGCTTCCGCAAGGGCAAGGTGCCCATGGCGCTTCTGAAAAAGCAGTTCGGCCCCCGCCTGATGGGCGAGGCGATGCAGGAGGCCGTCGACGGCGCCATGCAGGGTCATCTGGACGAAACCGGCGATCGTCCGGCGATGCAGCCCGAGATCAAGATGGTCAACGAGGACTGGAAGGAAGGCGACGACGTGGTCGTGGCCATGTCCTATGAGAAGCTGCCCGAGATCCCCGAGGTCGACTACAAGTCGATCACGCTGGAGAAGCTGACCGTCGCGCCCGCTGAGGCCGATATCGACGAGGCGCTGAAGAACCTCGCCGAGAACGTGCAGAACTTCGACACCAAGAAGGGCGGCAAGGCCGCCGAGGGCGACCAGGTGGTGATCGACTTCAAGGGCATCCTCGATGGCGAGCCCTTCGAAGGGGGTGCTGCCGAGGATTACCCGCTTGTCCTGGGCTCGAACTCCTTCATCCCCGGGTTCGAGGAGCAGCTGATCGGCGCCAAGAAGGGCGAGGAGAAGAAGCTCGACATCACCTTCCCCGAGGAATACGGCGCCGAGCATCTGGCCGGAAAGGCCGTGGTCTTCGAGGTCACCGTGAAAGAGGTGAAGAAGCCCGTTCCCGCCGAGATCGACGACGAGCTGGCCAAGAAATACGGCGCCGAGGATCTCGACGCGCTGAAGGGCCAGATCTCCGAGCGGCTCAAGGCCGAATATGCCAGCGCCGCCCGCGCTGTGATGAAGCGCAAGCTTCTCGACCAGCTCGACGAGAAGGTGAGCTTCGAGTTGCCGCCTGCGTTGGTGGATGCCGAGGCGTCGCAGATCGCGCACCAGCTCTGGCACGAGGAAAACCCGGAGGTCGAGGGCCACGATCATCCCGAGATCGAGCCCACGGATGAGCATCGCAAGCTGGCCGAACGCCGGGTGAAACTGGGCCTCCTGCTGGCCGAGCTGGGCCAGACGAACGAGATCCAGGTCTCCGACGCCGAGATGTCTCAGGCGATCATGGCGCAGGCGCGTCAGTATCCGGGACAGGAACGCGCCTTCTTCGAGTTCGTCCAGAAGAACATGGGCGCGCAGCAGCAGATCCGGGCGCCGCTTTTCGAGGACAAGGTCGTCGATTTCGTCTTCGAGATGTCCGACATCACCGAGAAAGAGGTCTCGAAGGACGAGCTGAAGGCGGCGGTCGACGCGCTCGAGGAAGAGTGATCCCGACGCTGCGGCGGACGGCATGCGATGGGGCGGCTCCGACGGAGCCGCCCTTTTCATTTGGCGTTCCATCGCGTTCCGGTGGGGCAACCGGGGCTGATATTGGATAACAGCGGCACTTCGGGCCTAGTGCGTCCCATGCCGGCATGCGGTCGGTGACGCAGGAGAATGTGAAGATGGTCTTGAGATTGGCGATCCCCGGCATCGTGGCATTGGGCGCGGCATGGGTACTGGTTCAGCCCGACACGCCCCGCCCCGAGGCCCGTTCCGACATGCCCCCAGAGGTAGCGGTAGCGGAGCCCGAGGTGGCGGAGCCCGATACGGCCATCGCACTGCTGGGCGAGACCTGGTCCGTGGGCGCCCCGGCGCCGATCGAGCGCCCGCTGACCGCGGCGGAGCACGAAGCGGTGCGGGCCGCGCTCCGGCAGCCCGCGACGGGCACGCCGGAGAGCCGCACAGAGATTGCCGCCGTCCCCGACCTGCGCCGCCCCCTGCCGCGCCCCGAGCGTTCCGTGCGGACGGAGCGTGCCGCGTACGTGGAGCGTTCCGCGCCGTCCGACAGGGTGGTCGTGCTGTCGCAGGACCGCGTCGACACGGGCCCGCCACCGCCGGTCATCGCCCTGCGCGGCGAGGCACCCGTTGTCTCGCGCGACGATGGCCCGATGCGCTGGGTCGTCAGGCAGCAGGGCAGCGGGTCCGTCGTGGCCGAGGTTCCGCTTTCCGAGGCGCTCGCCATCCTGACATCGCGCCAGCCCTGACGGTCAGCATCCAAGGGGCTCTGTTTCGGCTATGGGACCTGAAGAACCTCGGCTATGGTACCAGAGCGTCAGGGGTCAGGGTTTCCGCAGTTTCGCCACGGCTCGCTCGCATGTACGCCCAAGAAAGCTGCGTATGGTGAGCCCGTTGCGCTGTCCGATCGACCGCAGCGAAGTGGCAGAAAAGGACCCACGACAATGAGATACGTGCCCGTGCACTACGTATTTGTCTCGGCAATTGGATTGATGTGCATGGGAGGCGCGGCCATGGCCTGCCCCGACCCGTCGCTCAGCAGTGGCAGTATCCCGGTTTCGGCATCGGACCAGGTTCAGAGTTTGAGGTCATGGCAGGCGGCCAACACACGCTCGAGTCCTGCGGCCTCGCGGCGCTGGGCACCGGTCAGTTCCGCTCGGCCCCGGATTTCAGTCTGGATGTGTCCGGCATGCAGGGGCATGAGCTGGATCTGTTCGTCGAGAGCGCGTGTGATCCGGCCATGCTGATCAATACGGCAGACGGGCAATGGCTTTTCAATGACGACGCCGAGGGGCTCAACCCCGGTCTGGTGATCTCCGATCCCACGGCGCTGGAGGGGCGGATCGACGTCTGGGTCGGCACCTTTTCCGGTGGCGAATGTGCCGCGACTTTCTCAGTGGCGAGCCGCGTGATCGGCGCCGCGCCTGCTCCGGTGCCTGCGCCTGCGCCTGCGCCGGCGCCTGCACCCGTCCCGGCTGCGCCGGCACCGGCACCTTCGCCGGCACCCGTGCCGCAACCGGCTCCGGCGGGCAACTGCCCCAATCCGACGATCGGTGGCCCGCCGATCTCGCTTGCGTCAAGCCAGCTCTTGCAGCGGCAGGGATACACTCTCACCGCGATGGGCAGCACGACGAATGTCGGATCCTGTCCCGGCATCTTCGGGGGTGGCACGGCCACCTCCACGCCGCAGACCAGCCTTTTCCTGAGCGGGATGGAGGGCTATGACCTCGTGCTCGAGGTGCAGGCCCAGTGCGACACGACGCTTCTGGCCCACGGGTCGGACGCGATGTGGTATTTCGACGACGATAGTGCCGGCAACCTTCAGCCCCGCCTGACGGTGCCCTCGGCGGCGATGAACGGACGTCTCGATCTCTGGGTCGGGACGTTCGGCGGGGACAGCTGTCCCGCGACGCTTTACCTGCAGGCGGTGCCCGCGGCGGCGCAGGCCCCCCAGCCGATCCCCCAGCCGATCCCGCAACCCGTGCCACAACCGGCACCGGTCGTCGGCTGCCCGAACCCGGAACTTCAGGGAATGGTGATCAGCACGACGGGGCAGGACCTTTTTGGTCCCGACACCTTCCAGACCACGGCAATGGGCGGCTCCGATATCGGCTCCTGCGGTTTGCCGGGGACGGGCTTCGCCTCGGCTGCGCCGAACTTTACCATGTATCTGAGCGGCATGGAGAGCTACGGCCGTCTGGAGATCGAGGTGAATTCCAGCTGCGACACCACGTTGCTGGTGCGCGATGCCTATGGTCAGTGGCATTTCGACGATGACACCGGCGGGAACTGGACGCCCGAGCTGAACCTGCGCAACATGGCCGCGCTGAACGGTCGGATCGACGTCTGGGTCGGCACCTTCGGAAATGACAGCTGCCCGGCGAGCGTCGAGTTCGAGACCTGGAGCAGCCCGTAGGCCGCGCCTTGCGGTGTTGACGACGGCCCGCCCGAAAGGCGGGCCGTTTTCAGTTGCGCATGAGCGTGTAGAGACCGCCATTGGACGCGTCGGTCACGAAGAGCACCGCGCCATTGCTGTCGACCGCCACGTCGCGCACGCGTCCGATCCCGCGCGCCAGCCGTTCTTCCGCCACGACGCGTCCGTCCTCCAGCGACAGGCGCACGATGGCCTGCGCCTGAAGTCCCGCGATCAGAAGGTCGCCCGACCATTCGGGAAACATCTCGTCGCCCACCGGCATGGCGTAGAACACCATCCCGCCCGGCGCGATCACCGGGTCCCAGTAATAGACCGGCTCGACGAAGTCGGGGGCATGGGCGGCCCGGCCATCGCCGATCTCGCTGCCATTGTAGTTGATGCCGTAGCTGACCAGCGGCCAGCCGTAATTCGCGCCGGGTTCGATCAAGTTCAGCTCATCCCCGCCGGCGGGCCCGTGTTCCACCGTCCAGAGCGCGCCTGAGACGGGCGCGAGGGCCGCGCCCTGAATGTTGCGCTGGCCTAGCGTGACGCGCTCGGGTGCTGCATCCGTATCGCCGAGAAAAGGGTTTTCCGGGGCAGGCGCACCATCGGCGGTCACGCGCACGACGGCGCCATAGGTGGTCGAGGCATCCTGCGCCAACTCGCGCAGGCCGGGCGTGCCGCCGCGTTCGCCGGTCGTGATCCAGACGGTGCCGTCGGCGGCGGGAACCACGCGGCTTCCGAAATGGATCGGCACGCGGGAGGCGGGGGTCTGCTCGAAGATCTCGACCACGTCGGTCAGGCGCGCATGGTCCTGCGACAGGGTCGCCCGGACCGCAGCCGTGGCCGCGCGCATCAATCCCAGCGGCTTGGAGAAACTGAGGTAGAGTTGACGCGACTCGGCGAAATCGGGAGCGAGGGCGACATCGAGCAGCCCGCCCTGCGCCGTATCGAACACGTCCGGCACCCCGGCGATCGGTGCCGAGACCGTGCCATCGCGCGAGATGTGGCGCAGACGGCCGGGACGTTCGGTGACGAGATACCCGGCGCCGTCGGGCAGGACAGCAACGGCCCAGGGATGTTCCAGCCCGCCGGCGATGAGGCGCGGGTCGGCCACGAAGGACGAGATCCGCTCGGGCGCCTCGGTCTGTTCGGGGAAGGCGGGGGTGATATCCGGACGATTGGGCGGACCGTCGGCGACGGGCTGCGCCAGGGCGGTGAGCGGCAGCAGCAGCGCGATGGCGGCGATCAGGGGCGACGGGTGGGGCATGGCGTCCTCGCGGTTGGTCTTGTCCGGAAAAGACATAGGCCGCATCCCGGCAAGGGATACGGCCTACCTGTTCGCAGTTGCGTGAGCGCGGGGCTCAGTCCTTGTCGCTGTCCTCGGCCGTGTTCTCTTCGGTCGCGGAGGACTCTTCGCCGGCCGGCCCCTCTTCGAACTCGTCGAGCTGTGCCGCGCCGATATCGTCGAACAGTTCCGCGATCTCGAATTCCGCGGCGGCCTCTTCCTCGGCGGCAAGCTCCTGGATCGACTTGCCGGAGGCCTGCAACTCGGCCTCGTCGTTCGAGCGGGCCACGTTCAGGACGATGTCCACGTCGACCTCGGGATGCAGGTTCACATGCACGGTGTGCAGGCCCAGCTCCTTGATCGGACGCGACAGCACGATCTGCTTGCGGTCGAGGCTGAAGCCGGCCTCGGTGGCGGCATCGGCCGCGTCACGGGTGGTGACGGAGCCATAGAGCGCACCGGCATCCGAAGCGGAGCGGATGATGACGAACTGCTGCCCGTCGAGCTTGGCGGCGAGTGCGTCGGCCTCTTTCTTGGTTTCGAGGTTGCGGGCTTCGAGCTGCGCCTTGCGCTCCTCGAAGGCCTTGATGTTGACCTCGTTGGCGCGCAGGGCCTTTTTCTGCGGCAGAAGGAAGTTGCGGGCGTAGCCGTCCTTGACGGTCACGACCTCTCCCATCTGGCCGAGCTTGGCCACGCGTTCCAGAAGGATGACGTCCATGGGTCTGTCTCCTTACTTCACGCTGTAGGGCAGGAGCGCGAGGAACCGCGCGCGCTTGATCGCCTGGGCGAGCTTGCGCTGGTTCTTGGCGCCGACGGCGGTGATGCGTGAGGGCACGATCTTGCCGCGCTCGGAAATGTAACGCTGCAGAAGACGCGTGTCCTTGTAGTCGATCTTGGGCGCGTTGTCGCCCTCGAACGGATCGGTCTTGCGGCGGCGGAAAAACGGTTTGGTTGCCATTGTCCTCATCCTCTCCTTAACGGCGCTCGCGGCGTTCGCCGCGGTCGCGATCGCGGTCGTCGCGCTTCTGCATCTGCGCCGATGGGCCCTCTTCGTGACCGTCGACCTTGACGGTCAGCACGCGCATCACGTCGTCATGCAGGCGCATGAGGCGCTCCATCTCCTGCACGGCGTCCGACGGGGCGTCGGTGCGCATGTAGGCGTAATGGCCCTTGCGGTTCTTGTTGATCTTGTAGGCCATCGTCTTGACGCCCCAGTATTCGGAGCCGACGACGTTGCCACCATTGTCGCTGAGGATCGTGCCGAAGTGCTCGATCAGCCCCTCGGCCTGCGTGTTGGACAGGTCTTGGCGCGCAATGAAAACATGCTCGTAGAGCGGCATGTCATCTCCAGTTCTGTTACGGGCGCGTTTCAAAGGCCGGGTGCGTGATGTCTCCGCCTCCCGGCCACGAGGGAGCACGCCGATCAAGGTGTCACGGCGGAGACCCACGGCCTATACGCGGCGCGCATCCCGCTGGCAAGCCCCGGCGGCACGGGAGGATGTGGCGAAAATCTGGCCGTTTGCCACAATTTTGCCGCAATTAGGCAGAAATGTGGTGAATGTTAGGCCGATATTTCCGGTCATGCCTTATCGCTGCCTTGTTTGGAAGTTGTTTCGATGTCGATTTCTGATTTCCTGAGCGCCGAAGATGGCGTTGCCACCATTGATTGGGTTGTGCTGCTGGCGGCTCTGACCGGTGTCGGCCTTTGGATGACGCAATTTCTTGGCGGTCACGCGCTGCGCGATCACTCGAACGCCGTGCGCGGAGAACTGCAGGACCCGCATTTCGAGACCGGCTGGTTCGACTATGTCGCGGTGTCTTTGCCGTCCACGCAGTAGGTCCCGCGCCACCATGGTCACGCCGAGACCGCAACCACGCCTCAATTAGACCACGCTCGTTACGGATCATCGCTCCCGAAAAGCTGTTCCTTTCGCCGTTCGAGTCGCGCGAAGGGAGCGTCAGAGGAGTTTGGTGGCGTGGATCCCTTCAACGTCAGAACTGTAAAAAAGGCCGTGATCGATGCCGAGGACGGTGTCGCGACCATCGACTGGATCGTGCTTCTGGCGGCGCTCACGGGCCTTGGCGTCGCGCTCGTCGACGTGACCTCCAACCCGCTGGGCGATCATGCGCAGAACGTGCGCGGAGAGCTTCAGGACAACATCTTCGATACGTCCTGGACCGAGCACATCCCCGTGGGTCCCTCGGGCGAGGGCATGCCGGACCTGTTGCAGTCCTCGGGCACGACAAGCGGCACGACCGACGGCGGCACGACCGATACCGACACGACCGACAGCGACACGACCGATCACGACACGAGCGACAACGACACGACCGACAGCGACACGAGCGACAGCGACACGACCGATAGCGACACAACTGATCCTGATCAGGACCCAACCCCCGATCCGGATCCGACATCTGATCCGGATTCCGATCAGAACGGCGGCGGCGGAACCAGCGGACCCATCGTCCCGGCGAGCAATGTCGAGGGCTGCCCCGACAGCAGTTCCTACATCGCCAATCCGGTGGCAAGGACGGGCGACCAGCTCGTCGACAACCGCATTCGTGTCAGCGACATGACAGTCGGCGGCGCCACGACGAACCTCGTCAACTGCCCGGGCATCACTGGCATCGGCCATTTCTATGCCAATCCGACTTACACGCTGGACCTGTCCGGCATGTCGGACGATTTCTGGCGCTTCCAGGTGCACACGAACAGCTCTTGCGATACCGGGATCGTCGTGCAGGACGCGGCCGGAAACATCCATTTCGACGACGACAGCGGCAAGAACTTCAATGCGCGGGTGCGTCTGTTCGACATGGCCGACCTGAACGGTCGGATCAACATCTGGGTCGGTACCTACTGGGGCGACACCTGTGACGATGTGAATCTGATCATCCGCCTTTCGGACTGACCCCAGGCCCCCAACGCGCCGAAGCGCCGCCCTCGCGGCGCTTCGGCGCGTTGGGGGCCTTGGTGATTGCGCGCGCGCCGAGGCTCGGCTAGGTGCCGGGGCCGAGGCGATCGCGATCGAGGGAGCTCCAGATGACGCTTGCATTCGTTTTCCCCGGGCAGGGTGCGCAGACGATCGGCATGGGTCGCGACCTGGCCGAGGCCTACCCGCAGGCGCGTGCCGTGTTCGACGAGGTCGACGAGGCGCTGAGCGAAAAGCTCTCGCTTCTGATCTGGGAGGGCGAGATCGAGCGGCTGACGCTCACGCGGAACGCGCAGCCGGCCCTGATGGCCACGTCCATGGCGGCGATGGCCGCGCTAAAGGCCGAAGGTGTGGATGTGACGGCGGCGGCCTACGTGGCCGGCCATTCGCTGGGAGAGTACTCGGCGCTCTGTGCGGCGGGCGCGCTGGATCTGGCGGACACCGCGCGTCTCCTGCGGGTGCGGGGCGACGCGATGCAGGCCGCCGTGCCGCAGGGTGAAGGCGCGATGGCCGCGATCCTCGGTCTCGATGTCGATACCGTCTCCCGCGTGGCGGCCGAGGCGGCCGGGGACGAGGTCTGTGCCGCGGCCAATGACAACGATCCCGCGCAGGTGGTCGTGTCGGGCCACCGCGACGCGGTCACGCGCGCCATCGAGATCGCCAAGGAACGTGGCGCCAAGCGCGCGGTGCTGTTGCCGGTTTCCGCCCCGTTTCACTGTTCCCTTATGCAGCCGGCGGCCGACGCCATGGCCGAAGCGCTCAGCCATGCGGACATCAAGGCGCCTTTCGTTCCGCTGGTCGGCAACGTGACCGCGCGCTCCGAAAGCGCGCCGGCCGCGATTCGCGAGCAGCTTGTGGCGCAGGTGACCGGCCGGGTTCGCTGGCGCGAGAGCGTTATCTGGATGGCCCAAGACGGCGTGACCGAGATCTGGGAGATCGGCGCGGGCAAGGCGCTGTCGGGCATGGTCCGGCGCATCGACAAGTCGCTGGAGACGCGGGCCGTGGGCGGCCCCGAGGACGTCTTGGCGGCCACCGCGGCGCTGCGGGGCTGACCGGCGATGCGTGGGCTGTTCATCTGGCTCGGTGCGGCCGTTGTCGTGGTCGGCGCGACCGTGGGCCTTTTGTGGTGGACGACGGCGACGTCGGCGCAGTTCCAGGTGGAGGGCGACCGGTTGAGCGTGTCGGGGCAGCTGACGCTGGCCTCCACCGAGCGGCTCGACAGGCTGCTCGAGGAGCATGAGGGTCTTGCCACCTTCGTGCTGGGCGACGTCGCGGCCGCGAGCGACGCGACCTCGCTCTTGCAGAAAGGCGCGGTTGTGCGCGGCGCCGGGCTTGCGACCGAGGTGGCCGACGGCGTGACGCTGACGGGCGATGCCGTCTACCTTTTCCTTGCGGGCACGCAACGGCGCCTTGGCGATGGCGCGAGGCTGGTCGTGACCGACTGGCAGACGCGGGTCGGGCCTGCCTCAGCCCTGCCGCGGGAGCATCCGGCGCATGAGGAACGGCGCGATTACATGCGCCGAATGCTGGGGTCGGAGGATTTCTACTGGTACATGCTGGAGGCCGGCGAGGGGACCGGGCGGCCGGTGACGGAGGCTGACCTGGCCGGGTTCGGGATCCTGACGGCGGAATGACGGTGCGCAAAGGCGCAGAGACAGTTTGAAGGACGGAGACGCAGCGATGTTCGATCTGACAGGAAAATGCGCGCTGGTGACGGGGGCCTCGGGCGGCATCGGCGCGGCCATCGCCACGCGCCTGCACGAGACCGGGGCGACGGTGGGGCTGTCCGGCACGCGGGAGGCGCCGCTGAACGAGCTGGCGGGTACGCTGGGCGAGCGGGCCCATGTGCTGCCCTGCAATCTTGGCGACGCGGAGGCGGTCACGGCCCTGCCGAAACAGGCGGCCGACGCGATGGGTGCCGTCGACATCCTCGTGAACAACGCGGGCGTGACGCGCGACAACCTCTTCATGCGGATGAGCGACGAGGAATGGGCGCAGGTCATCGAGATCAACCTCACGGCGTCGATGCGGCTTTGCCGTGGCGTCCTGCGGGGCATGATGAAGGCGCGTTGGGGCCGGATCGTGAACGTGACCTCGGTCGTGGGCGCGACGGGCAACCCGGGGCAGGGGAACTACGCGGCCTCCAAGGCCGGTCTCGTAGGCATGTCCAAGTCGCTGGCCTATGAGGTGGCGAGCCGGGGCATCACCGTGAACTGCATTGCGCCGGGCTTCATCGAGACGGCGATGACCGACAAGCTGACGGATGAGCAGAAGGAAAAGATCCTCGGCCAGATCCCGACCGGACGGATGGGCGCGCCGGACGAGATCGCGGCGGCGGCGGTTTACCTGGCCAGTCCGGAGGCGGGCTATGTCACGGGCGCGACGCTGCATGTCAACGGCGGGATGGCGATGCTCTGACCCCGTCGCCACGGGCCGCTGCTTTTGCGTCGGGCGGCCATTGCCTTCGGCAGCAACTATGCTATAGGCGGCGCATATTTGGCCCGGGGGGCGTACTCGCCGGTCCTGGCCCATGTGTGATGTCGTCAGAGTCGTGCAGGGGCCAATCGTCGGCCGGACAGGCGAAAGATCAAACCGGCGTGGCCCGAACGGCGACGCGAGACAAGAGACGAGGAAACACAATGAGCGACATCGCAGAGCGCGTGAAGAAGATCGTGGTCGAGCACCTGAGCGTGGAAGAGGACAAGGTCACCGAGAACGCGTCCTTCATCGACGATCTCGGCGCGGATTCGCTCGACACCGTCGAACTGGTCATGGCCTTCGAGGAAGAGTTCGGCATCGAGATCCCCGATGACGCGGCCGAGACCATCCAGACCTTCGGCGACGCGGTGAAGTTCATCAAGGACGCCCAGTAAGGGCCGGTTCGGGGCCTCACCGTCCCGGCACAAGTTTCGATACGACAGGACGGCGCCCAAGCGGGCGCTGTCTTTTTTTGTCCAGGGCACCGCGCGGCGCGGTTGGGTCCTACCGGCGCGATACGGCGTTCCGATCCGGGCGTGAACCTGCCGTCCGCGGGCTTCACCCGGACCGTATGATGCCGGAGGGATTGCCCAAGCGGACCCCTTGGCGCTATCAGGGCGCGACGTGATCGGGCCAGACAGAAGGGGCGGGACACATGCGGCGAGTGGTTGTGACGGGGTTGGGACTGGTGACCCCGCTGGCGACAGGGGTCGAGGAAACGTGGTCGCGGCTTCTGGCGGGACAGTCCGGTGCCGGACCGATCACCCGGTTCGACGCGAGCCATCTGGCCACGACCTATGCCTGCGAACTCAAGCGCGGCGACGGCACGGACGGCACCTTCAACCCCGACGACTGGATGGAACCCAAGGAGGCCCGGAAGGTCGACGAGTTCATCCTCTACGGCATGGCCGCCGCCGATCAGGCGATCCGGGACGCGGGCTGGGCGCCCACCGACACGGAAAGCCTCGAGCGGACCGGCTGCCTGATCGGGTCGGGCATTGGGGGGCTTTCTTCCATTGCGGACACGTCCATCACGCTGAAGGAAAAGGGGCCGCGGCGGGTGTCGCCGTTCTTCGTGCCGGGTGCGCTGATCAACCTGATCTCGGGGCAGGTTTCGATCCGCCATGGCTTCAAGGGGCCGAACCACGCGGTCGTCACGGCCTGTTCCACCGGCGCGCATGCCATCGGCGACGCGGCGCGGCTGATCATGCTGGACGATGCCGATGTCATGGTGGCGGGCGGTGCCGAAAGCCCGATCTGCGAGATCGGGATCGCCGGGTTCAACGCCTGCAAGGCGCTGTCGACGAAGCGGGGCGAGGAGCCTCAGAAGGCCAGCCGCCCCTGGGATGCCGACAGCGACGGTTTCGTCATGGGCGAGGGCGCGGGCATGGTCGTGCTGGAGGAATTCGAGCACGCCAAGGCTCGGGGAGCCACGATCTACGCCGAGATCCTGGGCTACGGGTTGTCGGGGGACGCCTATCACATCACCGCGCCGCCGCCCGATCATGAAGGGGCGGAGCGCGCGATGCGCGCAGCGCTGAAGCGCGCCGGGTTGCAGCCGTCGGATATCGACTATGTCAACGCGCATGGCACTTCGACCATGGCCGACACGATCGAACTGGCCGCCGTGGAGCGGGTGATGGGCGATCATGCCGAGAAGCTCCTGATGTCGTCGACCAAGTCGATGACGGGCCACCTGCTTGGGGCGGCCGGCGCGATCGAGGCGATCTTCGCCATCCTCGCCATTCGCGACCAGACCGCGCCGCCGACGATCAACCTCGACACGCCCGCGGCCGAGACGCGCATCAACCTCTGTGCCAATGCCGCGCAGAAGGGGGAGATCAATATCGTGCAGTCCAATTCCTTCGGCTTCGGCGGCACCAATGCGTGCCTGATCATGGGGCGCGTCTGAGATCATGTGGAAACATGTCGCCGCCAACGGGTTGAGCCTTCTGATCGTTCTTGCGATCGGCGTTGCCGTCGCGGTCGGCTGGGGACAACGGCAGTGGACGGCCGAAGGCCCGCTGGAAGAGGCGATCTTTTTCGAGGTGCCGCGCGGGGCGAGCCTGCGGGCGGTGTCGGAGGACCTGGCCGAAGCGGGGGCGGTGTCCTCCGCGATGATCTTCCGGCTGGGCACGGAATACGCGGACCGGGCGGGCGATCTGCGCTTCGGCTCCTACGAGATCCCGGCAGGGGCCCCGATGGAGACGGTGCTGGAGATCGTGACCGCCGGCGGGCCGTCGAGCTTCCGCTATGCCGCCACATACGTGCTTCGCATCGAGGGTACAGGGGAGCTGCGCCTGCGCGAGCGGCTGCCGGGCACGGGTGAGATCGTGGAGCTGGCCACGTTCTCCTACGAGGAGGGCGTGCCGGAGGTTTACACCGACCTCGTGGCGAACGAGCAGATCACGGTCTACCGGGTCTCGATCCCCGAGGGCTTGACCAGCTGGCAGATCGTTCAGGGGCTGAACCAGGCGGATTTCCTGACCGGAGAGGTGGTCGACATCCCGTCCGAGGGTTCGCTTGCCCCAGACACCTACGAGGTGCAGCGCGGCGATGACCGCAACGAGATCCTTGCCCGGATGCGCGCGTCGCAGGAGGCGATCCTTGCCGAGGTCTGGGAGGACCGCGTCGAGGATCTGCCCATCGCGACGCCGGAGGAGGCGTTGATCCTGGCCTCGATCATCGAGAAGGAGACCAGCGTTCCCGATGAGCGGCGGCAGGTGTCGAGCGTGTTCGTGAATCGCCTCAACCGGGGCATGCGGCTTCAGACCGACCCGACGGTGATCTACGGGGTCACGAACGGGCGGGGGGGTCTGGGCCGCGGCATCCGGCAATCGGAGCTGCGGGACGAAAATCCGTGGAACACCTACGTGATCGACGGGCTGCCGCCGACGCCGATCGCCAACCCCGGTCGCGCCGCGATCGAGGCGGCGGTGAACCCAGATACGACGCCCTACGTCTTCTTCGTGGCCGATGGCACGGGGGGGCACGCGTTTTCGGAAACCCTTGAGGAACATAACCGAAATGTCGCGATCTGGCGTCAGATCGAGGCGGAGCGCGCGGCATCGGGGAACTGAGCCGGCGGCTTTCGGAGCGAGGCTGCTGCGAGCGATCCGATAGGGCGGGCGGCGCAACCCCTTAACAATTCGTAAGCGCCGCATTCCCGCGTTAATCTACTGAAAACGAAAAACTTATTGACCCTGCGCGCGCTCCATGGCACCTCTTATGCCAAGCTGGATGACGTGGGTGAATGGCCCCGGGGCAGGAGATGCCTCGCGGGCCTTTCTTTTTTGCCGCGCTGCTTGTGACCGGAAGACGATCTTCGGACACAAGGGACCCTTCAATGACCGACACGAGCGATCGGACCCCGCCTCCCGATGACGGGGAGGGCGGGTCGGCGGACCTTGAGCTGACGCTGGAGCGTGCCGAGACGCTGGTCGCGCGGGCGCAGGAGGTCTTCGAGACGACCGTCGAAGCGCTTCAGAACGCGGTTCGGACCCTGAACTCGACGCCCGGGACCGGGGAACGCGAGGTGGTGAAGGATGTCAGGGCGATGAATTCCGCCCTGATGCTTGCCATGGAAATGCAGGAGAAAGCACGTGTCGCAGGTAGCAAGCATTTTGGCGGCGGAACTGGAGCGCGCCTCGATCTCGCGGCCGCCCGGGCGGAAATCGACGCTCGACTGGCTCGCCTCAGGGACGTCGCGGATGGAGACGGCGTTTCTTGACTCGCTGTCTGACAATGCGCTTGGCGCGCTTGGCTGGCTGTTCGAGTTTTGGGCGCTGCCGCACCAGTGCCCGCCGGCGGGTGACTGGCGCACATGGGTCGTTCTGGGCGGGCGCGGCGCGGGCAAGACGCGCGCGGGCACCGAATGGGTGCGTGCTCAGGTGGAAGGCGCGGGGCCCGAGGATGCCGGTGTGGCGCGGCGCGTGGCCCTGATCGGCGAGACCTACGACCAGGCCGTCGCGGTGATGGTCAAGGGCGACAGCGGGCTTCTGGCCTGTGCTCCGCCCGACCGGAAACCGCGATGGATGTCGAGCGAACGGCGGCTGGTGTGGCCCAACGGCGCCGAGGCCCGGGTCTACTCGGCGAATGATCCCGAGGCGCTGCGCGGCCCGCAGTTCGACTGTGCATGGGCCGATGAACTGGCGAAATGGCCGCGCGCCCGCGAGGCGTGGGACATGCTGCAATTCGGGCTCAGGCTGGGGGCGTCCCCGCGGGCGGTCGTGACCACGACGCCGCGCAATGTGGCGATCCTGCGGGAGCTTCTGGAGCGCGAGAGCACGGTGCGGACGCATGCACCGACCGAGGCCAACCGGGCGTATCTGGCCGACGGGTTCATCGAAGAGATGCGCGCGCGCTACGGCAACACGCGGCTGGGCCGGCAGGAGATCGATGGCGAGCTTCTGGCGGAGGCCGACGACGCGCTCTGGCGGCGCGCCGAGATCGACGCGGGGCGGGTGGACGCGATCCCCGACGGCGCAAGGATCATCGTCGCGGTCGATCCGCCGGTCACCGGGCACGATGGCTCGGATGCGTGCGGGATCGTCGTCGTGGCCGTCCTGACCGATGGCGAACCGAATGAATGGCGTGCGGTGGTGGTCGCCGATTGCAGCGTGAGCGCGGCAAGCCCGGCGACATGGGCCCGCGCCGCCGCCCGCGCCTATCACCGCTACGGGGCCGGGCGCATGGTCGCCGAGGTCAACCAGGGCGGTGAGTTGGTGGAGGTTGTGATGCGGCAGGTCGATCCGCTGATCAACTACGCCCCTGTCCGTGCCACCCGCGGCAAGGCCGCAAGGGCCGAGCCGGTGGCGGCACTCTACGAGCAGGGGCGCGTGGCGCATCTGGGCGAGCTGGCCGAGCTGGAGGACGAGATGTGCCTGATGACACGCCAGGGCTACGAGGGGCAAGGCAGCCCGGACCGGGTCGATGCGCTGGTCTGGGCGCTGACCGACGGATTGCTCCGTCCGGCGGCGGCCCGGCTTCATCCCGGCATCCGCGCCCTGTGACCCAAGTCCCGGGCGTGATGAAGAACCTTAGGAGTGACGCGCATGATATTGAAATATCTTCGAAAAGCGAAGCCTCTCTCGAATGAGGGGAAGGCGTCGGCCGGCGCGCGTGTCGCGGTCTGGGGTAATGTTGGGCGCGTCGCCTGGAGCCCGCGGGACACGGCCTCGCTGACGAAGATCGGCTTTCACGGCAACCCCGTGGGCTATCGCGCGGTCAAGATGATCGCCGAGGCTGCCGCAGCGCTTCCCGTCATCTGCCAGGACGCGCGCCGGCGCTATGACACGCATCCGGCACTGAAGCTCATCACCCGGCCCAACATGGAACAGGGGCGGGCCGACCTGATGGAGGCTGCGTATGTGCAGCTCCTCCTGTCGGGCAACGCATATCTGGAGGCCGTGCTTGCAGATGAGGGCTGGCCGGTCGAGCTGCATGTGCTGCGATCGGACCGGATGAGTGTCGTGCCGGGCGCCGATGGCTGGCCGGCCGCGTACGACTACTCGGTCGGCTCGCGCAAGCACCGCTTTCCGGCCGAGGGGATCTGTCACATCAAGTCTGTGAATCCGCGCGACGATCACTACGGGCTGGCGCCGATGCAGGCGGCGGCGACGGCCATCGACGTCCATAACGCCGCCTCGCGGTGGTCCAAGGCGTTGCTCGACAATGCCGCGCGTCCTTCGGGGGCGATCGTCTATCGCGGCATGGAAGGCGGCGGCGCGATGAGCCAGGACCAGTTCGAGCGCCTCCAGTCGGAGTTGGAGAGCCATCATCAGGGCGCGCGCAACGCCGGGCGGCCGATGCTTCTGGAAGGCGGGCTCGACTGGAAGCCGATGGGTTTCAGCCCGTCGGACATGGAGTTCCAGAAGACGAAGGAGGCGGCGGCGCGTGACATCGCGCTGGCCTTCGGCGTTCCGCCCATGCTGCTTGGCATTCCGGGCGACGCGACCTATGCCAACTATGCCGAGGCCCACAGGGCATTCTACCGCCTGACCGTTCTGCCGCTGGCGCACAAGGTGCTGGCGTCGATGTCGCACTGGATATCGGGGCTCGGCGGCGAGCGGGTGGAGCTTCGCCCCGACCTCGACCAGGTGCCAGCGCTGGCCGCGGAGCGCGAGGCGCAATGGCGGCGGATCAGCGATGTGGAGTTCCTGACGGAGACTGAAAAGCGGCGTCTGCTGGGGCTTCCGGATCGGCCGGAGGCGACATGAGTGTCCGTCAGAACGTTGGAGGCTCGCGGTACCTCTACGCGCCGTTCGATGTGGCGAATGCGCGTATCGAGGCCAATGAACGGGTGCTCGAGGAACGCTGGCAGGCGCTGACCTTTCGGCTGGAAGGCATTGAGGGTGCGCTGGAGCGCCTCGAGCGACGCCTCTGGCTTGCCGTTTTCGGCGTGGTCGCGGTCATCCTGACCGAAGCGATCAGCCATCTGCTCGACATCAACGCCGGCCTCTAGGAGTTTGACATGCATGTATTTTCGGATGCGGGACTTGAAACGAAGTTCTGCCGGTTCAACGCGGAGGCCTCGGTCGGCGCGGATGGCCTGATCGAAGGGTATGCCTCGCTCTTCGGGGCGCCGGACCAGAGCGGCGATGTGGTCGAGCGCGGGGCCTATGCCCGCAGCCTCGGCGACGGGCGCAGGATCAAGATGCTGTGGCAGCACGACCCGCGTGAGCCGATCGGCACCTGGGACGAGGTCCGGGAGGACCAGAAGGGGCTTTATGTCCGAGGGCACCTGCTGAGCAGTGTCGCACGGGCGCGCGAGGCGGCGGCCCTGATCGAGGCGGGCGCCATTGACGGGCTGAGCATCGGCTACCGGACGGTGCGGGCCACGAAGAACGACAAGGGCCAGAGGCTTTTGTCGGAGCTGGAGCTTTGGGAGGTGTCTCTGGTGACCTTCCCGATGCTTCCCCAGGCGCGGCTTTCCCCAGCGCGGCCAGACGCGGCCAAGGCGGAGATGCTGCGCGACCTGGCGACGGTGTTCGACGAGGCCCGCCGCAAGATGGCGGTGCGCTCCGCCCGCTGATCCAACCGCACGTAGAGGTGATGTGATGACCGAGACCGAACCAGCAGGCCCGGAGACGGCCCCGTTGTCCGAGGTGAAAGCTGCACTTTCCGGCTTTCTGAATGAATTCAATGATTTTCAGGACGATCTCAACGTGAAGCTCCAGAAACAGGAAGAGCGGATTGCCATGCTGACCACGAAGACCATGACCCACCTCCGCCCCGCCCTGAGCGTCGAGGCGAACACGTCCTTGCCGCATCGCAAGGCGATGGCTACCTACCTGCGCTGCGGCGATGACGACGCACTGCGCGGGCTCGAACTCGACGGCAAGGCCATGAATACCGCGGTCAATGCCGAGGGCGGCTACCTGGTCGATCCGCAGACCGCCGAGAGCATCCAGTCGGTGCTGCGCACGGCTTCGAGCCTGAGGGCGATCGCCAATGTCGTCACGGTGGAGGCGACCTCTTTCGACATTCTGATCGACGCGACGGATGTCGGCGCCGGCTGGGCCGATGAGGTCACCCCGACCGGCGAGACAGATGCGCCGCAGATCGAACGTATCTCGATCCCGTTGCACGAGCTTTCGGCGCTGCCCAAGGCGTCGCAGCGGCTGCTGGACGATTCCGCGTTCGACATCGAAGGCTGGCTGGCGGGCCGGATCGCGGACAAGTTCGCCCGCGCCGAGGCGGACGCCTTCATCAACGGGAACGTGTCCGGCAGGCCCAGGGGCATTCTGAGCCACGCGACGGTCACGAACGGCAGCTGGAGCTGGGGCAATATCGGCTATGTGGCGACCGGCACGGCGGGCGATTTCGATCCCTCGAACGCCTCGGACGCGATCGTGGACCTCGTCTACGCGCTTGGCGCGCGGTACCGTGCGAATGCGAGTTTCGTCATGAACTCCAAGACGGCGGGCGCGGTGCGCAAGATGAAGGATGCCGATGGGCGGTTCCTGTGGTCGGACGGCCTGAGCCAGGGCGAGCCGGCCCGTCTGATGGGCTATCCGGTGCTTATCGCCGAGGACATGCCGGATATCGCGACGGACGCGATGGCAATCGCCTTCGGCGATTTCGGCGCGGGCTACACGATTGCCGAGCGGCCCGACCTGCGGGTCCTGCGTGACCCGTTCTCGGCCAAGCCGCATGTGCTGTTCTATGCCACGAAGCGCGTGGGCGGCGACGTGACCGACTTCGCGGCGATCAAACTGATGAAATTCGGGGTGGCCTGACGCTTCCCATGAGCATCCCGTTCCGGCCGCCCAAGGCGTGCCGGGGCGGGCGGCGGCGGCGGATCGCGATCCAGCTGCGCGTCTTCCCGCACAAGCAGGCGACCCGCTGCCGCCACTTGCCTTCCATTCCTTTTTCACGATCGCGTCCGAACCCCGGCCCGGCGAGGCGGCGTCGGGCCGATCCCGTTTGCGACGCGACAATCGGAGGCGCCCAGCATGTTGGCAGAAATGACACCCGTCCCGGGCTCGAGCTTGCCGGTGGAGCGGCTGGCCGAGCACTTGCGCCTGTCGCGAGGCTTCACGAATGATGGAGATCTCGACGCGCAACTGGAGAGCTGTCTGCGGGCCTCCCTCGCTGCGATCGAGGCGCGCACGGGTAAGGCCGTCTTGCGCAGACGCTTCGTCCAGACCGTCACCCTTTGGGCAACGTCCGAGCGGCATGTCTTGCCCATCGCCCCCGTCGCGAGCATCGAGGTCGTCCGGATGATCGACCGGTTGGGCGAGGCGCGCGTTCTTGAGCCCGCAGCCTATGCTTTGGTCACGGACATGCATTGCCCCGGTCTTGTGCCCAAGTCGGTGTCCCTTCCGACGCTGGGGTCCGGCAGGTCCGCCGAGATCGAGTTCATCGCCGGCTATTCAGCGACGTGGGATGGCGTGCCCGCGGATCTTGGGCAGGCGGTTCTGATGCTGGCCGGGACGTTCTTCGGGCAGGACGAGGACGCGACCGCGGGGTTCTCGCCGGGCGCGATGGCCTTGATCGAGCCTTACCGGACCCTGCGGCTGCGCGGAACGGGCGCATGAGCCGTCCCGTTCTTTCGCGGCGGCTGGTTCTGGAAGCACCCGAGCGGGTGCCGGACGGGGCCGGCGGCTACACGGAGACCTGGGTCGCCCGGGGGTGGCACTGGGCCGAGGTCGTGCCGCGCGGAGCGGGACGGGAGGTCAATGCCACGGCGTCGCGCCTGAATTTCAGGATCACGGTCCGTGCCGCGGCACAGGATGCGCCGTCGAGGCCGACACCTGCCATGCGCTTTCGTGATGGCGCGCGGCTTTTTCGGATCGAGGCAGTCACGGAGACCGACCCGAGCGGGCGGTATCTGCTGTGCTTCGCCAGCGAGGAGACCGGCGCATGAGCTATGCGGGTGCGATGGCCTTGCAGCAGTCGGTTTACGCGGCTCTGCTGGCGGATACGGCCGTCATGGATCTGTCCGGTGGCGCGATATTCGATGCGCTTCCTCCGGGGGCGGTGCCTGGGCTGTATGTCAGCCTGGGACCCGAGCGAGTACGCTTGAGCGCCGACAAGTCGGGCCGGGGCGCGTTGCATGACTTTTCGGTCCTTGTCTTGTCCGACGACGCTGGCTTCGGGACGGCAAAGGCGCTTGCGGTGGCGGTGTCGGATGCCCTGGACGAAGTGCCCCTGATGCTGTCACGCGGTCGACTGGTCAGCCTCGATTTCAGGCGCGCGACGGCGCGGCGCACGGGCGATGCCCGCGAGATCGAGATGTGGTTCCGCGCACGGGTCGATCTTGGCCCGGTTTGAAAACTCAAACGGAAATCCTGAAAGCACTGGAGACAACTGATGCCGGCGCAAAGCGGTAAGGACCTTCTGATCAAGGTCGACATGGACGGTTCGGGCCTGTTCGAGACGATTGCGGGCCTGCGGGCCACGCGACTGACGTTCAATGCGGAAACGGTGGATGTCACGAACCTCGATTCCGCGGGCGGGTGGCGCGAGCTGCTCGGCGGGACCGGCGTCAAGTCGGCGGCGATCTCGGGTGCGGGCATCTTTCGGGACGCGGCCACGGACGAGCGGGTGCGGGCGATCTTCTGGAACGCCGACACGCCGGACTTCCAGGTGGTCATCCCCGATTTCGGGATCGTCGAGGGTGCGTTTCAGATCACCGCTATCGACTACGCGGGCAATCACGACGGCGAGGCGACCTATGAGATGTCTCTGGCGTCCGCCGGTGCCCTGACCTTCACCGCGATCTGAGGCGCGTGATGGCAAATCCATGGGCTGGGGAGGTCGTGCTTCGTCTGGATGGCGAGCGGCATGTGGCGAAACTGACGCTCGGTGCGCTGGCCGAGCTCGAGGACCGGCTGGGCGCACAGAGCCTGAGCGAGTTGGTGGCGCGCTTCGAGGGCGATGCGGTGCGGGCGAGCGACGTGCTTGCGCTGGTGGTGGCGGGGCTGCGTGGCGGCGGCTGGTCGGGCGATGAGAAGGACCTTGTCACGGCCGAGATCGACGGCGGCGTGATCGAGGCCGCCCGTGTGGCGGCGCAGCTGTTGTCGCGCGCGTTCAGGGTGCCGGAATGAACCGGCATACCGGTTTCGACTGGGCCGCGATGATGCGGGCGGGCATCTCGGGGCTCGGCCTTCCGCCGGGTGAGTTCTGGCGGCTCAGCCCGTCTGAACTGCTTCTGATGCTGGGTGAAACGGGTCCGGCGCCGATGCACCGGTCCGCCTTCGAGGCGTTGGCGGCCCGGTTTCCGGATCTGCGAGAGACGTCATTCAAGGGGGATCAACCATGACGGGGCAGGACGAGGGTTTCGAGGGTCTGGACGCGGAGCTCGGCAACCTCGAGACGACGCTTTCGAGCGCCAGCGCCATGACGGCAGCCTTTCAGGCGGAGCTGCAATCGCTTCAAGGTACGATGATCTATACCGGCCGCGAGGCCGGGTCGATGAGCCGATCCATCGGCGGGGGCCTGCGGCGTGCCTTCGATGGTCTGGTCTTCGACGGGCTTCGTTTGTCTGACGCGTTGCGCACGGTCGCCACGAGCATGGTCGATGCCGCCTACAACACCGCGATGCGGCCGGTTCAGAACGCCCTCGGCGGCGCGATCGCGAATGGCGTTACCGGCCTTCTGTCCGGGATCTTGCCATTTCAGCACGGTGGCGCGTTCAGCCAGGGGCGGATCACGCCCTTTGCGCGCGGCGGTGTCGTGCGGGGGCCCAGCGTCTTTCCGATGCGCGGTGGCATCGGCCTGATGGGCGAGGCAGGACCCGAAGCGATCCTTCCCCTCGCTCGTGGTGCCGATGGTCGGCTGGGCGTTGCGAGCAGCGGCGGCGGCACCCCGGTCCATGTCACCATGAACATCACCACGCCAGATGTGCAGGGCTTCCGTCGCAGCCAAAGCCAGGTCGCCGCCGAAATGGGGCGCGCGCTGGCCCGTGGGCAACGCAATCGCTGAGAAGGACGAAGGCAGATGAGTTTTCACGACGTCCGGTTCCCGGTAAACCTGAGTCTCGGTTCAGTGGGCGGCCCGGAGAGGCGCACCGAGATCGTCACGCTCAGCAATGGATTCGAGGAGCGTAACACGCCATGGGCCCATTCCCGCCGCCGCTACGATGCGGGCGCGGGCATGCGGTCGCTGGACGATGTTGCCGTACTGGTCGCCTTCTTCGAGGCGCGTCGCGGGATGCTTCATGGTTTCAGGTGGAAAGACTGGGCCGATTTCAAGAGCTGCGCGCCGTCGCAGACCCCGTCCTTCACCGATCAGCGCATCGGCACGGGCGATGGTGAAACCACGTCCTTTCAGCTCGCAAAAAGCTACGAGATGGGGAGCGCCGCTTATGTTCGGCCGATTTCCAAACCGGTTGGCGGCACTGTCCTGGCGGGAGTGGCCGGTGGCGAACTGACCGCCGGTACCCACTTCGACGTTGATGAAGCCACAGGTCTGGTGACATTCGTCGATCCCCCGGCATCCGGCGAAGAGGTGACGGCGGGTTTCGAATTCGACGTCCCGGTCCGGTTCGACACGGACGCCATTCGCACGTCGCTGTCGAGCTTCCAGGCGGGCGAAATCCCCGACGTTCCGGTCTTGGAGCTGCGGCAATGAGTGTTGAGGCATTGGACGCGCACCTTGCCACCGGTGTGACGGGCGTGGCGCGGTGCTGGAGGCTCACGCGGAGGGACGGGGTGGTCCACGGGTTTACCGATCATGATCGCGATCTCGGTTTCGACGGAACGATCTTCCTCGCGGGCACGGGCCTGAGTGCGGCTGCGCTGAGCCAGAGCACAGGGCTGGCCGTGGACAATAGCGAGGCGGTCGGTGCCTTGTCGGATGTCTCGGTCACCGAGGCCGATATCGTGGCGGGCCGGTTCGACGGGGCGGAAGTCGAGGCGTGGCTGGTGGAGTGGGCCAACCCGGAGAACCGGGTCATGCAATTCCGCGGCAGCATCGGCGAGATTTCACGGTCGGGGGGGGCGTTCACGGCCGAGCTTCGCGGCCTTGCCGAAGTGCTCAATGTCCCCATGGGGCGAGTCTATCAGCGCAGCTGCCTCGCCGTCCTCGGGGACGCGGCCTGTGGTGTGGATCTGACATTGCCGGACTACGCCTTCGACGTCGCCGTTTCGTCGGTCGCAGAGGGGCGCGTGTTCGTTTTCGAGGGCGTCCCGGCCTACGAGGCGCGGTGGTTCGAGCGCGGCGGATTGCGCATGCTCGATGGAAAGGCTTCGGGGCTTGCGGGCGCGATCAAGAGCGACAGGCCGCAGCACGACGGATCGCGCCGGATCGAGCTGTGGGACCGGCTGAGGGCGGAGGTTGAGCCAGGCAACATGGTTCGATTGACCGCCGGCTGTGACAAGCGCATGGAAACTTGCCGCCTGAAGTTCTCCAATATTCTGAATTTTCGGGGTTTTCCTGACATTCCCGGCGAGGACTGGCTGGTGGCGCATCCGACTCGGGTTTCCGCCCGTGACGGGGGCAGCAGACGGTGAGCCGAGCCCGTATCGACGTGGTGAACCTCGCGCGAGAGTGGATCGGAACGCCTTATGTGCATCAGGCGCGTTGCCGGGGTGTCGGCTGCGACTGTCTGGGGCTGGTGCTGGGCATCTGGAGCGATCTTTTCGGCGGGCTTCCGGAGCCCCCACCACCGTATACGCAAGATTGGTCCGAGGCCGGGGGCTGCGAGCATCTGTGGCGCGCGGCTGAGCGGCACCTCATCCCCAAACCCCTGTCGGGGTTGCAGGTCGGTGACGTTCTGCTTTTCCGCATGCGGCGTGGGGCCGTGGCCAAGCATCTCGGCATCCAGTCGGCCATCGGCGCGGAGGCCTGTTTCATCCACGCCTATTCCGGGCGTGGTGTCGTCGAGAGCCGCCTCGACGGCTCCTGGGCGCGCCGTATCGTGGCGCGTTTCGAATTCCCGAAAGGACCCTAGGACATGGCGACACTCCTTCTGTCGGCAGCGGGCGCTGCGCTCGGGGCTGCGTCCGGCGTTTCGGCATTCGGCCTATCGGGGATGGTGCTGGGCCGGGCTGTCGGCGCGACGATTGGTCGGGCCATCGACCAGCGGTTGCTTTCGTCAGGCTCCGAACCGGTTGAGCACGGCCGTGTGGATCGTTTTCGCTTTACCGGGGCGGGCGAGGGAGCACCGATCGCACGCCTCTTCGGCCGCATGCGCATCGGCGGTCAGGTCATCTGGGCGACACGTTTCGTCGAGACTGCGACGACGACCGGGGGTGGCAAGGGTGCGCCTTCGCGGCCGCAGACAACCACCTATTCCTATTCCGTCAGCCTCGCCGTTGCGCTGTGCGAGGGGGAGATCTCTCGGGTGGGGCGCATCTGGGCCGACGGGGTGGAGATGGACCTCCAGTCCGTGACGCTGCGGGTCCATCGCGGCGACGAAAGCCAGATGCCCGATCCCCTCATGGAGGCCGTGGAAGGCGCCGGCCGCGTGCCTGCCTATCGCGGCCTGGCCTACGTGGTATTCGAGGATCTGGACCTCGGACCGTTCGGCAACCGCGTACCGCAATTCTCCTTCGAGGTCGTGCGGCCCGCGCGCCCAGCCGACACCGCGGACCTTGTGCCGGCACCCGCGGAGTTGCTCAGGGCGGTGGCCATGATCCCGGGCACTGGCGAATACGCGCTTTCCACGACGCCGGTCCATTACGCTGGCGCGCTGGGCGCGTCGGGTGCCGCGAATGTCAGCGCAGAGGGCGGGCTTCCGGATTTCGCGCAATCGCTTGAAACACTTTGCGAAACACTGCCCAACCTGACCTCGGTCTCGCTGATCTATTGCTGGTTCGGCGATGATCTGCGCGCCGGCCATTGCCGCGTCAAGCCCAAGGTCGAAGCCAATGGCCGGGAGGGCGTTGGACAGCCCTGGACCATTGGTGGCCTTCCGCGGTCCGCGGTCGAGGAAATCGCGCGCGACGAGGAGGGCCGTCCGGTCTATGGCGGAACACCCTGCGACGCGGGTGTGATTGAGGCGATCCGGGCGATCAGGGACAAGGGCGTCGAGGTGATGTTTTATCCTCTGATGCTCATGGAGATCCTCGCAGGGAACGGGTTGCCCGACCCATGGGGCGGTGCGGAGCAGGCGGCTTTCCCCTGGCGCGGGCGTGTGACGGGCGAGATTGCGCCGGGCCTGCCGGGCAGTTCGGACGGCACGCAAGGGAATGGGGCCGACTGCCAAGCGTTTTTCGGCAGCGTGACGGCAGCGGATTTCAACGTCTCGGATGGCGCGGTTCAGTATACCGGCGCGCCGGAATGGAGTTACTCGCGTTACATCTTGCATTCCGCCGCAGTGTGCGCCGCCGCCGGTGGCGTGGACGCCTTCTGCATCGGCACCGAGATGCGCGGCGTGACGCAGATGCGCGACGCGGATGGCTATCCTGCGGTCGCACGGCTGATGTCGCTGGCCGCCGAGGTTCGGCAGCTCTTGCCGGGTGCCGAGCTGACCTATGCCGCCGACTGGTCGGAATATTTTGGGCACCAGCCGCAGGACGGGTCCGGCGATGTGGTCTTCCATCTCGATCCGCTCTGGTCCGACGACAACATCGATTTCATCGGGATCGACAATTACATGCCGCTCTCCGACTGGCGGGATGGTGCGGAGCATGCCGACGCCGAATGGCCCGCCATCCACGATCTGGGTTATCTCAAGGCCAATATCGAGGGTGGCGAGGGCTGGGATTGGTTTTATCCGAGCGACGCGGCGCGCGAGGCGCAGCAGCGGGAGCCGATCGCCGACGGACAGGGCGGCACGCCATGGATCTACCGCTACAAGGCGTTGCGGGACTGGTGGTCGAACCTCCATACGGACCGGATCGATCCGGCCCGTCGTTCCGTTCTGTCGGGGGGGGAGAGCCCTGCGGCATGGCTGCCGCAGCTGGCCGCGTGGGTCAGCCCGGTTGCGGAGGTGGTGGGGGTCTACGGCGCTCCGGTTTCGGTGGCGGGGGGTGCCGACCCGTGGCAGGCGATAGAGACCGGTACCGCCTTTCCGGCCGAAGCCGATCGGGATCATGAGCTACGCCTGACGTTGAAGGCTGGCACCTCCGGCGGTTTCCGCGCACGGGTCCTTGCCGATGGGGTCCCGGTCGTCGAGGTGATCGCGGACGGCGATGTCGCGTCGCCCATCGTCACGACCTTTCTCGGGGCCATCGCCTACGGAATGGCAATCCAAGCGGCAGAGGGTGGCGCCGTGGTCGTCCGCCTGGTGTTTTCGCTTCCCGTGGAGGCGGGGATCAGCTTGTCTGTCGGTCCCGGTGCCTGCGCGCCGGGGCAAGACGTCGTCGTCTTCGGCGCAGCCGTGATTCCGTGGCCTTATCCGAACACCGAATGGCTGCCGCAGTCCAAGCCGATCCGCTTTACCGAGTTCGGGTGTCCTGCCATCGACAAGGGCACCAACGAGCCCAACACTTTCCTCGACCCCAAGAGCGCCGAGAGCCGCGTGCCGCAATTTTCGACCGGTCGCCGCGACGACGTGATCCAGGCGCAGTACCTGCGGGCGGTACTGGATTACTGGTCCGACCCCGGTCTCAACCCGGTCTCCCACGCCTATGGCGGTCCCATGGTCGATGTGACCCGCGCTCATGCCTGGGCGTGGGACGCGCGCCCCTGGCCAGCCTTTCCCAACGATATCGAGCGTTGGTCGGATGGCGCCAACTGGCAGAAGGGCCATTGGCTGACGGGTCGGCTGGATGCCGCGCCGCTCGATCTGGTCGTGGCGGAGATCTGCGAGAGGGCGGGGCTGCGCGACTACGACGTGTCGCGACTGCATGGGTTGGTTCGTGGGTATGTCACCGCGCAGACGGATACGGCGCGCGCCGCACTCCAGCCCCTGATGATCGCCCATGGTTTCGGCGCGGTGGAGAAGAACGGGCGACTTGAATTCGCGCCGCTGCCGCGCAAGCCGCAGGCGGAGGTCAGCGACGCCCTGACCGCGCTTGACGAAGGCGGAAGCGGCGGCATCAGCCATGCACGCGCGGCCGAGGCCGAGACCCTTGGCCGCCTCAGGATCAGCTATGCCGACGGCGAAGCGAGCTACGACGACCGGGTGGCGGAGTCGGTGCTGCCGGGTGAGCAGTCCGATCTCGTGACGGATATCGGGCTGCCGATGGCGCTGATCCCGTCCGAGGCGTTGGGGATCGCCGAGCGTCGTCTTGCCGAGGCCCGGGTTGCCCGGGACGCGGTGAGCTTTTCCCTGCCGCCGTCGTCGCGCGCGCTTGGAGCGGGGGCGATGATCAGCCTGCCCGACGGGTCCACATGGCGGATCGACCGGGTCCTGGAACGCGGCGCGCGCGACCTGCAGGCCGTGCGGGTCGAGCCGAGCACGGCGGAACCCTCCGACATCGCATCGGAGCCTGCGGTGGTGGCGCCCTTCCTGCCGCCTTTGCCCGTCTCCCCCATCTTCATGGATCTGCCGCTTCTGACCGGTGAGGAGGTGCCGCACGCGCCGCATGTCGCGGTGGCGGGGACGCCTTGGCCCGGCTCCGTCGCGGTCTACAAGGCGCCCGGACCGGACGGGTACTCGCTCAACCGGATAATCGAGCGCGGTGCAATGGCCGGAACGCTGGTCACGCCGCTGCCGGCCGCACCCGCCGGGTTGTGGGATCGCGGGGCGCCGGTGCGGGTCCGGATCGCCACGGGGTTGCTGTCCTCGGCCGAGTTGGGTGCGGTGCTCAACGGTGCCAATGTCGCCGCAATCGGGCCGGGGGATGGTTCGGGCTGGGAAGTGCTGCAATTCGGCCGCGCCGAGCTGGTGGCCGAAGAACAGTGGGACATCTCGGTGCGGCTGCGGGGACAGGCCGGCAGCGATGCCGACATGCCCGAGGTCTGGCCGGAGGGGAGCCTCTTCGTGCTTCTCGACGGTTCGGTCACGCAAGTCGACCTGCCCGCCTCGGCGCGCGGGCTGGCGCGGCACTGGCGCGTCGGGCCCGCGCGGCGCGCGCTGGACGATCCGAGCTATGTCGAGCGTGTGCTGGCCTTCGACGGCATCGGGTTGAGGCCGCTTCGGCCCGTGCATCTCAAGGCGATACCGATGGGGCCAGACCTGGCAGTCAGCTGGATAAGGCGCTCGCGTATCGATGCCGACAGCTGGGCGGGGCAGGATGTGCCCCTCGGCGAAGCCGTCGAGCGATACCACCTGCGTATCGTCGATGCGACAGGCCTGAGACGGGAGGTCTACACGGCCGAGCCCGCCTTCCGCTACGCCGCGGCCGAGCGGGTCGCCGACGGCACCCAATTCCCCTTCACAATCGAAGTCGCCCAGGTCTCCGACCGCTTCGGGCCCGGACCTTATGCAAGGATGGACATCCATGACTGAGACCGCGAACCTCGCCTTGCCGCTCTTGCAGCCTGCTCAGGCGCAGAAACATGTGACCGTCAACGAGGCGCTGGCGCGGCTCGACAGCCTGGCGCAGATCACGCTGGCTTCGGTCAGCAAGACCGTGCCGCCTGTGAATCCGACCGAGGGCGCGGCCTATGGCGTGCCGCTGGGCGCCGAGAGCGCATGGGCAGGACAGGCAGGCCATGTGGCCATTGTCATCGGTGGGGGCTGGGTCTTCGTTCCGGCACGGCGCGGGTGGCGCGCCATGGTGCTGGACACCGGTCAGCCGGCGCTCTTCGATGGAACGGACTGGCGCGTCGGAGCGGCGACACTGACTCCGGGTGACGCGTCGCTGACCATACGGTCGGTCGAGGCCGACGTGGTGTTGTCGGGAGGCGCAAACGTGGTCACGCCGCTGGTCTTTCCGGCGCGCTCGATCGCGCTCGGCGTCACGGGGCGTGTCACGGCGGAGATCATCGGCACCGCGACCGCCTGGCAGATCGGGGTGGACGGCGACAGCGCACGCTACGGAACGGGTCTTGGGCCGAGCCTCAATTCCTGGCTGAACGGGCCGGCGGCGCCGGTGGTCTACTGGGATCCTACGGCGCTTGTCGTGACAGGAGTGGGCGGTGACTTCGCTGGTGGTGCGGTCCGTCTCGTAGCCCACTACGTGGCGCTGTCACCACCCGTGGCTGTCTAGGGCGGTCGTGTCCCACCTTGTGGTGCAGGACCGCCGACCCTAGAAGCGGTCCGCGTTGATCAGAACGCCACGGCGGGCGGCCTGACGGTGGGATTGTCGGTCACCCGGGCGAGCATGTAGCGCCGCGCCACGGCCCATTCATCGTTGGTCTCGAGCATGGGCGCGCCGACGAGGCGGATGATGGCCGTGTCGTTGGGGAAGATGCCTATGACGTCCGAGCGGCGCTTCACCTCGCCGTTCAACCTTTCGAGCGGATTGGTCGAGGGTCGCGGCGCGCTGTGTCCAGTGTTTTCACGAGAACGTCATCCAGGCGAGGACGTCGTCCCGCAAGGCATCCATAAGGGCACCGCGCTTGTACTGCTTCTCGCGCAGCGGCGCGCGCGCGCCCTTGGTCGCGCCGGTTCGCGCCTCGACCTCGGCTTCCTTGATGCGCTCGATCGGCGCCATTCTCGCTTGGGTCATCGTCATCTCCATTGTCGGTTCCAGGTCTCGCAACCCGAACCTTCTCCGAACAGCGACGGTGACCGCCAGCGTCACCCACGGCCGCGCGGATCGCGCTGCGCCAAAAGCGCCGCGCGCGCCCTCCTAAACCAGCCCGTCGCGCTCTATCGCTACAACGCATTCAAGGCCATCGCTGCAACCGTCATTCGCGTGAAGTGAACGGCAACAGACCACAGGGAAGCCTCGTTTTCGGGCCCCGTACCGGGAGCCGCGAAAACGATGCTGGTGCCTCCGGCGGGAGTTTTCGGCTAGGATGAAGGGGCGGGCCGTGGCGCCATGGTGATTGGACCACGGCGGCGCGCTGCGCTATAACTTGCAGCCAACAGTCAAGGAGGCCGCGCGATGGCCCGCGTTCAGTCCCGTGTTTCCGAGCTCGATCCCGTCTGGCGGCGTATCATCGAGGAGGCTGAGGCAGCCGTCATCGACGAGCCGCTGCTGGGCGGTGTGCTGCACGCCTGCATCCTGCATCATTCCAACCTCGAAAGCGCGCTGGCCTACCGGCTTGCGCAGAAGCTGTCGTCGGGCGAGATGTCCGAGCAGATCCTGCGGGAGATCGCCGACGAGGCGTATGGGTCGGATCCCGGTCTGGGCAATGCGGCGCGTGCCGACGTCGTCGCCGTTCATGACCGCGATCCGGCTTGCCACCGCTTCCTGCAGCCGCTCGTTTTCTTCAAGGGATTCCAGGCCGTGCAGGCCTATCGCGTGGGGCATTGGCTCTGGCAGCAGGGGCGCCGGGATTTCGCCTATTTCATCCAGATGCGCGTGTCCGAGGTGTTCGGGATCGACATTCACCCCGCGGCGCGGATCGGCAAGGGCATCATGATCGACCACGCCCATTCCATAGTGATCGGCGAGACGGCGGTCGTCGGCGACAACGTCTCGATGCTGCATTCCGTAACGCTCGGCGGCACGGGCAAGGAGACCGAGGATCGTCACCCAAAGATCGGGGACGGCGTGCTGATCGGGGCGGGTGCGAAGGTTCTGGGCAATATCCGGATCGGAAATTGCAGCCGCATCGCCGCAGGCTCCGTGGTGCTGGAGGAGGTTCCGCCGTGCAAGACCGTGGCCGGGGTGCCGGCGCGAATCGTGGGCGAAGCGGGCTGCGATCAGCCGTCGGTGCGCATGGATCATCTGCTGCCGGGCGCGGTTGTGCGAAAAGACGACGCGTAAGCGGGTCCGACACTTTCCAATGACCGATCGTGGCGCCTTCTACAGGCGCCACTTTTTTTGTGGCAACGACGCGGCCAATCCAGCGGCGTCTCCAGACGTGGCTCGACCCGCGCGATCTTGCCGATCAACATGCAGGCATCGTCCTGCCGGGACAGGTACTTTTAGGCGTGTTCTATGAACACACTGGGCGCCATCATCAGGATCATGGCCTTCAACCTCTCGCGCGGCACAAGGGCGTGCCGCCATATCCATGCGCGCATCGAATGCGGCGCGGACGGTTTCCGGCCGGAACATGATCTGCATGGTGGAGGCCATGAATTCCTGGCTGGCGCGGCATTCGTCGAACGGAGACGGCATGTTTTCGAGCGCCGCGTGGACCAGTTCGTGGACCAGTTAGTGGCGCAGGACGCTGTCGAAGAAGACACGCTGCGAGAGATGGCCGGAGGGCGTTTCGGACTTGGCCGCGAGGCAGCTCTCGAACGCCTCGAGCGGCTGGAGCTGGATCAGCTCCACGTGGCAGTGATACATCCCGTGGCAATCGCCGGGAACGGATTGCGTGACCGCCATTGTCACGCCGTCCGAAACCTCGGGATTGCAGCTGGCACGTTGCCGGGTCGCCAGTTCCGTCGCGGCGCAGATCGCGCCTGCGCGGTCAACAGGGGCGCCGAGCCCGGTGATGTCGCCTTCCGGGCAGGCGTAACCGCCGGCGCAGAGCGGGGATGCGAACGCTGTGAATATCCCGAAACAGCTTCGGAAGACCTTCCCGTTCCCGCAGTCGGCCCCCTTGGGGCCGAAGCTCATCTTCAGACGGCGGCGCGTGCCTGACGTTTGCGTTCGTGCGGGTCAAGGTAACGCTTCCTGAGCCGGATCGCGCTCGGCGTCACCTCGACCAGTTCGTCATCGTCGATATAGGCGATGGCCTCCTCCAGAGACATCCTGACCGGAGGCGTCAGGCGCACGGCCTCGTCCGAGCCGGAGGCGCGAATGTTCGTGAGCTTCTTGCCCTTCAGGGGATTGACCTCGAGATCGTTGTCGCGGCTGTGCTCGCCGATGATCATTCCCTCGTAGACCTCGTCCTGCGGATTGATGAACATCCGCCCGCGATCCTCCAGTCCCCAGAGCGCGTAGGCCACGGCCTGTCCGTTTTCCATCGAGATCAGCACGCCCGCGCGCCGACCCGGGATGGCTCCCTTGTGGGGCGCCCAGGAATGGAACACGCGGTTGAGCACGCCCGTGCCGCGCGTGTCGGTCAGAAACTCCCCCTGATAGCCGATGAGGCCGCGGGACGGCACCAGAGCGGTGATCCGCGTCTTGCCCGTGCCCGAGGGCCGCATGTCCGTCATCTCGCCCTTGCGCGGACCGGTGAGCTTTTCGATCACCGCGCCGGTATAGTCGTCATCGACGTCGATGGTGACCTCCTCGATGGGCTCGACCGTGACGCCGTTCTCATCGCGAAGGATGACCTGCGGGCGTGAGATCGAGAGTTCGAAACCCTCCCGGCGCATGTTCTCGATCAGGACGCCCATCTGCAATTCGCCGCGGCCAGCGACCTCGAAGGCCTCGCCGCCGGGCGTGTCCGTGACGCGGATTGCGACGTTGCTCTCGGCCTCTTTCATGAGGCGTTCGCGGATGACGCGGGACTGCACCTTCTTGCCGTCGCGACCGGCAAGGGGGCTGTCGTTGATCCCGAAGGTCACCGAGATCGTCGGCGGATCGATGGGCTGGGCGGGGAGCGGATCCTCCACGGCGAGTGCGCAGATCGTGTCGGCGACCGTCGCCTTGGCCATACCCGAAAGCGTGACGATATCGCCAGCCTGCGCTTCCTCGATTTCCTGCAGGGCAAGACCGCGGAAGGCCTGGATCTTGGAGACGCGGAAGCGTTCGATGGCCTCGCCATGTCGCGAGAGCGCCTTGACGGTGGCACCCGATTTCAGGCGACCGGATTCGACGCGGCCCGTCAGGATGCGTCCCAGGAACGGGTCGGCGCCGAGCGTGGTGGCCAGCATACGGAAATCCTCAGCCGCGCGCGCCAGTTGGCGCGGTGGGGGGACGTGGTTGAGGATCAGGTTGAACAGCGCGTGCAGATCATCGCGCGGACCGTCGAGTTCGGCATCCGCCCAGCCGGCGCGGCCCGAGGCGTAGAGATGCGGGAAGTCGAGCTGATCCTCGTTGGCATCGAGCGCGGCGAAAAGGTCGAACACCTCGTTGAGCGCGCGGTCGGGTTCTGCGTCGGGCTTGTCGACCTTGTTCAGGACCACGATGGGACGCAGGCCGAGCGCCAGCGCCTTTTGCGTGACGAACTTCGTCTGCGGCATCGGGCCCTCTGCGGCATCGACCAGCAGCACCACGCCGTCCACCATGCTCAGGATCCGCTCCACCTCGCCGCCGAAATCGGCGTGGCCGGGCGTGTCGACGATATTGATGCGCGTGCCCTTCCACTCGACGCTCGTGGCCTTGGCGAGGATCGTGATCCCGCGCTCGCGTTCGAGGTCGTTGGAGTCCATCGCGCGTTCGGCGACGGCCTGACCCGCGCGGAAGGAGCCGGATTGCTTCAGAAGGTTGTCGACCAGCGTGGTTTTGCCGTGGTCGACATGGGCGATGATCGCGATATTGCGCAGGTCCATGGGGAATTCTTGCCGAATGGGAAGGGTTGGCCCGAGCCGTTACAGCCCAAGGCCGCGCTTGGCTAGAGGGGAAGCGATCTGCCGGAGGATCGCGTGAGGAAAAGCCGGCTTTTCCGGTCGCTCAGATCTTGCGGAGGCGGATGACCACGTCGACCTTGGCGATCTCGTAACCCTCGGGCGCGTCGGGAAGCGCACGGATTTCCACGCCGGAGGAGGGCGCATCGCTGAGCCGGCCATCGTCCTCGTGGTAGAAATGCGGGTGATCGTCGACGCGCGTGTCAAAATAGGACCGTGTGCCGTCGACGGTGACTTCCTGCATCAGGCCGGCGTCGCAGAAGGCGCGCAGCGTGTTGTAGACGGTGGCCAGCGAAACCTTGTCGCCGCTGACGCGTGCCGCGTCATGCAGCCCTTCGGCCGTGACGTGCCGATCCTGTCCGTCGCCGACCAGAAGCGACGCCAGCGTAAGACGCTGCCGCGTCGGACGCAGAGCGCCCTTTTCCAGCCAGTTACGTCCGCGTTCAAGGGCCTGCGGGGTCATCGTTCAGCTTTCCGTGCACGTTCCACCCCCTCATATAGGGCGCTCCGAGCTCGGTTTTCAATTCCAAACCGCGTTTTTGCGTCGCGGCTCGCACCGGCCCGTGCACTTGCCAGTTCTCGCGGGCCGGTGCTAGACGAGACAGACGCGCAGGCGCCGCAACGGTCGACCCGCGCAGGAGGAGGGACACCCGCGTGCGCGCCGTCGTCGGTCGCCCGGGTACGCAAAGGGCAGCGCATGACCACATTCCCCACATCGTTCGATCGGGAGGATCTCCTGAAATGCGCGCGCGGTGAGCTGTTCGGGCCCGGAAACGCCCAGCTTCCCCTGCCGCCCATGCTGATGATGGACCGGATCACCGATATCTCCGCGGAAGGTGGCGAACATGGCAAGGGGCACGTCGTGGCCGAGTTCGACATCACGCCCGACCTGTGGTTCTTCGAATGCCATTTCCCCGGCAATCCGATCATGCCCGGATGCCTCGGCCTCGACGGTCTTTGGCAGCTGACGGGCTTCAACCTCGGCTGGCGCGGCTGGCAGGGGCGGGGCTACGCTCTGGGCGTCGGCGAGGTGAAGCTGACCGGCATGGTGCGTCCCGACCGGAAGATGCTGACCTATTACGTGGATTTCACCAAGGCGATGCAGACCCGCCGCCTGACAATGGGTGTCGCCGACGGGCGCGTGGAGGCCGACGGCGAGGTCATCTACCTCGTGAAGGACATGAAGGTCGCGCTCAGCGAAAGCTGATCGCGGAGCCGGACGGGGCGGGCACGCTGTCTTTTGTGCCGTCGACAGGACAGCGCTACCCCCTGCGAAACGCCAACCGGCTTGTCCCGACTGCCCCAATTGCCATAGACAGGCTGCGCAGAACCAAGGGAGGCCGCATGCGCCGCGTCGTCGTCACAGGGCTTGGAATTGTTTCCAGTATCGGAACAAATGCCGAGGCAGTCACTGCATCGTTGAAGGCCGGGCGGTCCGGCATCACCGCCAATGCCGAGATGGCCGAACACGGCTTCCGCAGCCAGATCGCGGGCGCGGTCGATCTCGATCCGGCCGAGCATATCGACAAGCGCACGCTGCGTTTCATGGGGCCGGGGGCGGCCTATTCCTACATCGCCATGGGGCAGGCCATCGCCGATGCGGGCCTCGCCGAGGATGAGGTCGTCAATCCCATGACGGGCCTGATCGCGGGCTCGGGCGGGCCCTCCACATCGGCCATGCTGGCGGCCCATCAGACGGTTCTGAACTCTGGCGGGACCAAGCGGATCGGGCCCTTCGCCGTGCCCAAATGCATGTCCTCCACGGTCAGTGCGAACCTCGCGACGGCCTATCGTATCAAGGGGATGAACTTCTCCATCACGTCGGCCTGCTCCACGTCGCTGCATTGTATCGGCATGGCGGCACAGCAGATCGCACTCGGACAGCAGGACATCATGTTCGCCGGCGGCGGGGAGGAGCTCGACTGGACACTTTCCTGCCTCTTCGACGCTATGGGGGCGATGTCCTCGAAATTCAACGAAACGCCCGCGCGCGCCTCCCGCGCCTTCGACGCCGAGCGTGACGGCTTCGTCATCTCGGGCGGTGGTGCCATGGTGGTGCTGGAGCCGCTGGAGCGTGCCGTGGCGCGCGGCGCGCCGATCTATGCCGAGGTCACGGGCTTCGCCGCGACCTCGGACGGGGCCGACATGGTGGCACCCTCCGGCGAGGGCGGCGAGCGGGCCATGCGCGGGGCGCTCCGCACGCTGCCCGAGGGCCGAAAGGTCAGCTACATCAACGCCCATGGCACCTCGACGCCGGTGGGCGACGTGGGCGAGATCGAGGCCGTCCGCCGGGTCTTCGGCGATGGCACGACCCCGCCCGTCAGTTCCACCAAGTCCATGACCGGCCACGCGCAGGGCGCGGCCGGCGCGCTCGAGGCGATCTTCTGCCTGCTGATGCTGAAGGACGATTTCATCTCGCCCTCGATCAATGTCGAGACACTCGACCCCGCGCTGAAGCCCGAAGAGATCGCGACCTCCATGGTCGCCGATGCAGGCCTCGACACGGTGATGACCAATTCTTTCGGTTTCGGGGGCACGAACGGGTCGATGCTCCTCAGCCGCTACGACGGATGATCCCCAGATGACGGACTTGATGAAGGGCAAGCGCGGGCTTGTCATGGGCGTGGCCAACGAGCGCTCGATCGCATGGGGCATTGCCAGGGCGCTGCACGCGGAGGGCGCAGAACTTGCGTTTTCCTACCAGGGCGAGGCCTTCGGCAAACGGGTGGAACCGCTCGCCGCCTCGGTCGGATCGACGCTTATGGTCGATGTGGACGTGATGGACGACGCCTCGATGGATGCCTGTTTCGCGAAGATCGCCGAGACCTGGGGCAGCCTCGATTTCCTCGTCCACGCCATAGCCTTTTCCGACAAGACGGAACTGACGGGCCGCTTCATCAACACCAGCCGTGAGAACTTCCGCAACTCGCTGACGATCAGCTGTTATTCCTTCATCGACGTGTCGCGCCGGGCCTCGGAACTGATGCCCGACGGCGGCACGCTTCTGACGATGACCTACCAAGGGTCGAACCGCGTGACGCCCTATTACAACGTCATGGGCGTGGCCAAGGCTGCGCTGGAATCCTCGGTGCGGTATCTCGCCAACGATCTCGGCCCGCAGGGCATCCGCGTCAACGCGATCAGCCCGGGGCCGATGAAGACGCTCGCGGGCGCGGCCATCGGCGGCGCGCGCAAGACCTTCAAGACGACCGAGGCGAACGCGCCATTGCGCGCCAACGCCACGCTGGAGGCCATCGGCGGTACGGCGGTCTACCTCGCCTCCGACTACGGCGCCTGCACGACCGGCGAGATCATCACGGTCGATGGCGGCTATCACGTTCTGGGGATGCTGCAGCCCGAGAACCTCTGACCACGGACCGCCGACGGCACGCCCGTGCGTCGAACGCGCGTCTACCGGCTGTCGCGCTTGCCGTGGCCCCGGCCACCGAACGCGGTCGGCGCGTCGCAGGCGTGCCGCGCGCATTCCATCTCCAGCGTGGTGTGTTCGATGTCGAACCGATCGGAGAGCACGGATTTCACCCGCGACTTGATCGCATCCGCGTCGCTCCAGCACCCCTCGGCGATGACGATATGCGCCTCCAGCGCCGCGCGATGTTCGTCCATCTGCCAGAAATGGGCGTGGTGAATGCCGCTCACGCCATCGATGCCGCGCACCGTGTCGAGCACGGCTTCCGTCTCGATCCCCGGTGGCGATCCGAGCATGAGGATGCGGATCACCGGGCCGATTTCGCGGAAGGATTGCCACAGGATGTAGCCTGCGATCATGACCGTGACGATGGGGTCGATCAGCCTCCAGTCGTACAAGAGGATCAGCGTACCCGCCACGATCACGGCGATGGACCCGAGCGCGTCGGCGAGGTTGTGCAGGAACGCCGCCCGGATGTTCACGCTGGATTTCGACATGGCGTAGGTCAGCGCCGCCGTGACCGCGTCCACGATCAGCGCGATGCCCGCGATGATGACGATGATCCATCCGGACACAGGCTGCGGGTCCGCGACGCGCAGCGCCGCTTCATAAAGCAGGTAGATGCCGATCACGATAAGCGTGGTGTAGTTGATCAACGCGGCCACGACCTCGGCCCTTGCATAGCCGAAGGTCATCTGCGCATCCATCGGCCGTCGCGCGATCCGTCTCGCGGCAAGGGCGAGGATCAGCGAGATCGCGTCGGAGAAATTGTGCAGCGCATCCGCGATCAGCGCGAGAGAGCCCGAGACGATGCCGCCGATGATCTGCGCCAGCGTGAGCCCCAGATTGACCGCGATGGCACCGAAAACCCGGCGGTCGCCCGCGTTCGCGTCGATGTCGTGATGGTGTGGGTGTCCCAAATCGACGGTTCCGTCCGTTCCGTGTCGGTTCCTTGAGGAACTGACTTACAGCGGCGGAGGTTTCGAAAAAAAGCCGGCGGCCCCCGTTTTCGACCCCCGTTGCGACGGAGCACACGCGCAGAGTGCGCCTCGATGGACAGGCCGGCTTTTCGGGGAGAGAATGGTGGGCGACCCTGGAATCGAACCAGGCATGGGTCTCCCCGGCGGAGTTACAGTCCGCTGCCGCACCTTGCAGCACGTCGCCCGACGCGATGGGCTGGATAGCCCTGCGCTTTTGGGCCGTCAACCGAAAAACCCGTGGGGTGCGGGCGCGTCCGGGCTTTCCTTCGGCACCGTCTGCGCGTAGGTCCGAAGCTGGCGCACGGAGGGTCACGCGTGGCGAAGAAACCGGCACGGATCATCGAGAAGGAGCGCGCGCGCAAGGCTTCGGCGGCCGGAACCGTCTGGCTTTTCGGGTTGCATGCGGTGCGTGACGCGCTGGCCAATCCCGCGCGCGAGAAGCTGCGCCTCGTAGTCACCCGCAACGCCGCCGACCGGCTGGCCGAGGCCATCGCCGCGGTCGGCCTTGCGCCCGAAATCGCCGATCCGCGCAGCTTTCCAGCACCACTCGATCCGGACTCCGTGCATCAGGGTGCTGCGCTGGAGGTGCGCGCGCTCGACTGGGGCCGGCTCGAGGACATCGCGCTGGCGGAAGGCGCGGGGCCGCCGCGTCTCGTCCTGCTCGACCGGGTGTCCGACCCGCATAACGTGGGCGCGATCCTGCGCTCGGCCGAAGTCTTCGGGGCCCGCGCCGTGGTCGCCCCTTCCCGCCATTCCGCGCCAGAAACCGGCGCGCTCGCCAAGACCGCAAGCGGCGCGCTGGAGCGTCAGCCCTACCTGCGCGTGCCGAACCTCGGCAATGCCATCGAGACGCTCAAATCCATGGGCTTCCTGGTGATCGGCCTGGACGGAGAAGGTGCGGTCGAGATCGGCGGGGCGGCGGCAGAGGCAAGGGGGCGTCCCGCCGCGCTGGTCCTCGGCGCCGAGGGCCCGGGGCTCAGGGCGCGCACCCGCGAGCTTTGCGATATCCTCGCGCGCATTCCCTCCGCGGGCGCCTTCGGTTCACTCAACGTCTCCAACGCGGCGGCGGTGAGCCTATATGCACTCGGGACCGAGTAAGCCGGAGGCCCGATGCCCTACCAGACGAAGATCGCCACCTGCTCCTATTGCGGACGCCGCCAGACCTTGAAGCTGTCGGCGCGCGACGGGCACGAACTGGCCTGCGGCGCCTGCGGCGCGCCCCTGCACGAGATGAAATGGCTCCGCGCGGACCGGGACGTGGATGCGGTCAAGCGCAGCCCGCGCAAGCCCGCGCCGCATGGCCACCCGGTGCCCACTTCGCCGCAGGGCTGGCAGGAGGACCGACAGGACCCGCGCAGGCGCAAACGGCGCAGGAAACGCAAGGGTCTCCTGCGCGAGATGTTCGAAGAGGCCTTCGACGTGCTGGAGGACATCTTCGACTGAACGCTGCCCCGTAACGGCCCCGTCACGGCCCGTCACATCACGGGGAGGGGGGATGCAACACGGGCCGGCAGGTGGCAGTTTCCCGGCGACAGGATCACCCGACCGGAGACCGAAGAGATGCTGACCCGCCGTTCCTTCGTGGCCCTTGCCACGGCAATGCCCGGCCTTGCCGCCGCCACGCGTGTCCGCGCCGCGGAACCCGCGATCTTTCAAAGCGACGGCCTCGCCCTCGGCGGCACCGACCCGGTCGCCTATTTCGAGGACGGCGCGCCGGTCCGCGGCGATGCTGTCCATGGCGCCGACTGGATGGGCGCGCTATGGACCTTCGCCACGGCCGCCAACCGCGAGGCGTTTCTCGCCGCACCCGAACGCTTCGCCCCGGCCTTCGGCGGCTACTGCGCCTTCGCCGCGTCGCGCGGCTACCTCGCGCCGACGATCCCGGAGGCCTGGGCCATCCATGACGACCGCCTCTACCTCAACGCGACCCTCCGCGCGCGGGAGCTGTGGCTGGCGGAACTCCCCGACGTCATCGCAGCGGGTGAGGCGCACTGGCCCGCGATCCTCGGCTGAGCCGCGAAGCTGCAGCACGTGATCACGTTTTCGTTCCGCGCTCTACAAAACGGCCAGACGGACCCCACCTTTCGTACAGGCGCCGCGGTTCGGAACACCGCGCGCCCATCACTGTCCCTCGTTCCGTGACTGCGCCCGCCGCATTCCCCGCTGCGGGCGCTTTTTTTGTGGCATGGGGCAGTTGTCATGGTATCCGGGGGCATGACCGAAACGCCCTCCGACGACCTGCTCCGCCGTATCCTGCGCGAGTCCAAAAGCTTCGCCTGCGTCGGCGTCAGCCCCAATCCCGTCCGGCCGTCCCACTACGTGGCGCGCTACCTGAAGCTGAAAGGCTACCGCGTGATCCCGGTCAATCCGGGGCAGGCGGGCAAGACGCTGTTCGGGGAAACCGTGCACGCCGATTTGTCGGAGATCGAGGGTGGCGTCGATGTCATCGACATCTTCCGCCGGCCCGAGGCCGTGCCCGGGATCGTCGAGGCGGCGCTGGCGATGTCGCCGCGCCCCAAGGTCATATGGATGCAGATCGGCGTGACGCATCCCGAGGCCGCCGCCCTGGCCGAGGCCGAGGGGCTGACGGTCATCCAAAACCGCTGCCCCAAGATCGAGTACCAGAGGCTCTTCGGAGAGCTTCGCATGGGCGGTTTCGCCACCGGGATCATTTCGTCCAGGCTCTAGGCGTCCCGGCCCTTCTTCATTCTGGCCGGAAAACTCCCGCCGGAGGCATCGGCGCCGGCGAGGGGGCCTGCCCCCCGAGGCGGCGCCTCCGCCCTCAGCCGCCCGTCTTGCGGTCGGCCTTCTCGTCGATGCCGGACACACCTTCGCGGCGCTCCAGCTTGATCAGGACATCCTCCAGCGTCACGTCCCGCGCAGCCAGCATCACCAGCAGGTGGTAGAGCACGTCCGCCGCCTCCGCCGTCAGGCGATCCCGGTCGCCCTTCACGGCCTCGATGATCGCCTCGACGGCCTCTTCGCCGAACTTCTCGGCGCATTTCTCCGGCCCCTTGGCCAGCAGCTTCGCCGTCCAGGACGTCTCGGGGTCGGCCCCGCGACGTGCGGCGATGGTGGCGGCAAGACGCTCCAGCGCCGTCATGTCAGGCGCACCGGTATGCCGGCCGCATGCATATGCGCCTTGGCCTCGGCGATGGTGTATTCGCCGAAATGGAAGATGGAGGCGGCCAGCACCGCGCTGGCCCCGCCTTCGGTCACGCCCTCCACGAGGTGATCGAGCGTGCCCACCCCGCCGCTTGCGATCACCGGCACCGGGACGGCATCCGTGATCGCGCGGGTCAGGGGCAGGTTGAACCCCTGTTTCGTCCCGTCACGATCCATCGAGGTCAGCAGGATCTCGCCCGCGCCCTTTTCGGTGACCGTTTTCGCGAAGGCCACGGCATCTATGCCGGTGGGCCTGCGGCCGCCATGGGTGAAGATCTCCCACTTGCCGGACGCGACCGTCTTGGCGTCGATGGCGCAGACGATGCACTGGCTGCCGAACTTGTCGGCGGCGCGCGCGATCACGTCGGGGTCGGCCACGGCGGCGGAGTTGAAACTGACCTTGTCGGCGCCGGCCAACAGCAGGTTGCGCACATCCTCCACCGTCCGCACCCCGCCGCCGATCGTGAGCGGCATGAAACACTGCTCCGCCGTGCGGGTCGCGAGGTCGTACATCGTGCCCCGGTTCTCGTGGGTCGCGTGGATGTCGAGAAAACACAACTCGTCCGCGCCGGCGGCGTCATAGGCCTGCGCCTGTTCCACCGGGTCGCCCGCGTCGCGCAGGTCGACGAAGTTCACGCCCTTGACCACGCGCCCGTCGGCGACGTCGAGACAGGGGATGATGCGCGTCTTCAGCATGGGCGCGTTCTTAGGGGATCGCGCGGCGGGAGGAAAGAGACGCCGGCACAGGGAGCGAGCAGCGCCGCCTCCCACGGGCGAAGGGCGGGGCGGGCAGTGGGCCCACAAGAGCCCGGCGCCGTGCGCAGTGTCGGGAAAAGACCGAAGATCTCCTCGCGCGCGGGCCCGGTGAGGGCCGATTTGCACATCTGGCCGGGATGGAAGCTCTCCATCTGCATTCCGTTCGCCGTGACGATCTCGTGCCGCGCGAAGAGCAGGTGGACATAGCGCACCGCCCGGATGCCCGTGGCCGGCGCGAAAAGCGCCTTGGCCGGCGCCAGCACCTCCCCGCTGCCAAAGCAGAGCTGGGCCCGCCAGTCCCGCAACATGAGCCGGTGCTGCGGTGAAACCAGCGTGTCGCGCGACGGCCTGCCCGGCCCGAAGGCGCCCGTCGGGATGCGGATCGGGGTCAGCCGGGCATGCGTGCGCAGCGCCGTGGCGTCATGGGCGCTCCCGCCTGCCCAGAGCAGCGGTTGCGCGCCATGGTCAAGCGTCAGGATCGCGTCGCCCGCAGCCAGCTGCTCCACCGGGCGCGGGCCGTGGGGCGTGTCGATCATCGTCCCGGCGGTGAAACACAGGATCATCCCGGCCTCGAAGGCGACGAGGGCGACCGTCTCGGACCCGTGGGAGGTTTCCTTGTCGGCCGATGTCTCCTCCTCGAAACGCAGGTCGATCTCGTCCGCGTCGAGGTTGCGGAAGATGACGTTGCCGGTGTCGGCCTCGTTTTTCGTCTGGGTTTCGGCCAGCACGACGGGATCGGAAAACGTCGCGCCCAGCCCGAACGCGGCCCAGTCGGAGTCCACGGTCCTGGCGTTCGAGGCGGTGCCCGCGCTGCCGTCGCCGCCCGGCTGCACCGCGATCCAGCCCACCTTTTCCAGCCCATGCACGCCATCCTGGCTTTCGGCCTCCTCGACGCTCAGGGTAAAGCCCTTCGCGCCGACCTTGGTCGGGTCACTGTCCACATGAGAGGCGTGCCGGTCGGAGGCGACCGTGGTCAACACCACGGGCGTGTCGGGGAAATCATGCGCAAGCGTCACGTCCTCCCCGTCGCTGTCGGCCTGCGCGTAGCCGGCTTCGATCAGGCGGCCGTCGGGCAGCACATGGGTTCCGCTTTCGATGGCGATCCAGTTGATCGTCTCCATCGCGGGATGCGCGCCGTCATGGTGTTCCCACTCGTCGATGGTGAAGGAAAAGCCCGTCGCATCGCCATTCGCGTCGGTGCGAAACTCGATCACGCGGAGGGAAAACGTGTTGCCGCCGTTATTCGTCGCGGTCAGGGCAACCACCGGATCGGTCAGCGCCTCGCTGAACTCCACCTCGATGGGTTCGCCCGCATAGGTCGTGTTCTCCCGCAAACTGCCCGTTTCGCCGATCGCCATGCCGTTCTTTCCCGCGCAAATCGCGGACAATCTGACAAAACGGTCTCAATGGCGGGTTAAGCGCCCTTCGGTCAGGCCAGCGCCGCAAGCGCCTCGCGAAGGTCCAGCGCCCCGTCATAGAGCGCGCGGCCCGAGATCGCCCCCGCGATGACGCCGGTGTTCCTGAGCGCCACCAGATCCGTCAGTGAGGACACGCCCCCCGATGCGATGACCGGGATCGAGGTGGCGCGCGCGAGCGCCTCGGTGGCCGCGACGTTGGGGCCCTGCATCGCCCCGTCGCGGTCGATATCGGTGTAGATGATGGCCGCCACGCCCGCGTCCTCGAAGGCGCGGGCGAGATCCGTCACCGCGACATCCGTCTGCTCCGCCCAGCCCTTGGTCGCCACGAAGCCCTCCCGCGCGTCGAGCCCCACGGCCACCCGGCCCGGAAAGGCACGCGCGGCCTGTCGGACCAGACCGGGGTTCTCGACCGCCACCGTGCCCAGGATCACCCGCGCGATGCCCTTTTCCAGCCATGTCTCGATGGTGGCCATGTCCCGGATGCCGCCACCCAGTTGCGCGGGCACATCCGTGGCCTCGAGAATGCCCTCGACCGCCGCGCCGTTCACGGGCGCGCCTGCAAAGGCGCCGTTCAGGTCGACAAGGTGCAGCCACTGGCAGCCCGCGTCCTGAAACGCGCGCGCTTGGCTCGCCGGGTCGGCGTTGAACACGGTGGCCTTGTCCATCTTGCCCCGCAAGAGGCGCACGGCCTGGCCGTCCTTGAGATCGATGGCGGGGTAGAGGATCATCGCGGGTCCCTTCGGCTGGTCTCGGGCCGCTCTGTGCCGCAAGCGGCGGCCGGGGGCAAGGCGGGGCGGCCCTCGTTGCGTCAGGCTTTACAGGGCCACGGGCGCGCGGCAGCCCGTCCGGGGAAAGTCAGGGAGGAGACCAACCGATGAGAACGACCCTGTTGGGCCTGGCCCTGGCCTTCGGGCTGGCGAGCGCGGCCTCGGCCGATCCGCTTCTGGGAAGCTGGCGGACGGCGGCCGACGACAATGGCCACAGCGGCCTGATCGAGGTGACGGTCTGCGGCAGGTCGCTCTGCGGAGAGCTGGTCGGTGCCTTCGATCAGAATGGCAACCCGATGCCGTCACCGAATATCGGACGGCTGATCATCTGGGACACCAACCCGACGCAAGGCGGCGATTACGTGGGCCGCGTCTATTCGCCGGACCGGGACGAGGAATACGACTCGCGGCTGGTTCTGACCGGTGACAGCCTGTGGGTGTCGGGCTGCCGCCGGGTCTTCGGCGTGCGGGGGTGCCGCGAAGGCGGTGTCTGGACGCGGGAGAACTGACGCGCCACCACGCTGAGCGCCGTGTCCCTCAGGGGCGCCACTGCAGGAAATTCGCGATCAGCCGCAGGCCCGCGCGCTGGCTTTTCTCGGGGTGGAACTGCGTGCCGATGACCGTGTCGCGGGTGACGATCGCGGTGACCGGGCCGCCATAATCCACATGGGCCAGAAGGTCGGCGGGGTCGGCCACGCGCATGGCGTAGGAATGGACGAAATAGGCGTGATCGCCGGTTTCGATCCCGTCGAGCACGGGGTGCGCGCGGTCGATGACCAGATCGTTCCAGCCCATGTGAGGCACCTTCATCTCCGGGTCGGAGGGCGTGATGCGCACCACCTCGCCGCCGATCCAGCCGAAGCCCGCCACGTCCTCGTATTCCCGGCCCCACTCGGCCAGCATCTGCATGCCCACGCAGATGCCGAGGAAGGGCAGGGCGCGTTTCTCGACCGCCTCGATCACCGCCTCTTCCAGCCCGTCGAAGGATTGCAGCCCGCGCCGGCAGGCGGGAAATGCGCCGTCGCCGGGCAGCACGACACGGGTCGCGCGCGCCACCTCGTCGGGGTCGGAACTCACGACAACGGGGCCCGCGCCGACCTCGGCGGCCATGCGCTGAAACGCCTTTTCCGCCGAATGCAGGTTGCCGGATTCGTAGTCTACGAGAACCGTGGTCATGTCTTGATGCCTTGCCGCGCGCGCCTGGCCGTCACAGCGCGCCCTTGGTCGAGGGGATCGCGTCGGACCGGCGCGGGTCGGGCTCCACCGCCTCGCGGAGCGCGCGGGCGACGGATTTGAACGCGGCCTCGGCGATGTGGTGGCTGTTCACCCCGGCAAGCTGCGTCACATGGAGCGTGATGCCGCCATGGGTCGAAAACGCCTGGAAGAACTCGCGCACGAGCTCGGTGTCGAACGTGCCGATCTTGGGCGTCGGGAACGTCACGTCCCAGACGAGGAACGGACGCGCCGACAGGTCGAGCGCGGCGCGCACCAGCGCCTCGTCCATCACCAGGTGGCAAGAGCCGTAGCGCCTAATGCCGCGCTTGTCGCCCAGCGCCTGCGACAGCGCCTGGCCCAGCGTGATGCCGACATCCTCCACCGTGTGGTGGTCGTCGATATGCAGATCGCCCGAGGCTGCGATGGTCAGGTCGATCAGAGCGTGGCGCGCCAGCTGGTCGAGCATGTGGTCGAAGAATCCCACGCCCGTGCGGTTGTCGTAAGCCCCCGTGCCGTCGAGGTTAATCTCGACGGAGATGTCGGTCTCCGCGGTCTTGCGGGCGATGGTTGCGCGGCGCATCGGCGTTCTCCTGTCACGGCGGGCCGCTTATAGGGCCGGGGGCGCGGCTTGGGAAGGCGCAAGGCCGGATCAGAGGTCGAGCAGGTCGAAATAGGCGTCGGCTATGGCATCCCAGCGATAGCGCCGCGCCGCCACCGTGGCCAGCGCAGCACCCATCGAAGCGCAGATATCGGGGCGCGTGGCGAGCCGCCGGACCAGTGCGATCAGCCCTTCCGTGTCGCGAAAGCCCGGTGCGGATCCTGCCGTGCTGACCCGGTTGTAGGCGCAGTCCCAGGCCAGGATCGGCACGCCGAAAGGCATCATCTCGACCAGCGACGGGTTGGTGCCGCCTGCCGAGTGGCCATGCAGGTAGAGCCACGCACGGTCGCGGATCGCCCGGAGCCGCGCGGGGTCGTACTCGGCCTCCAGCAGATACAGGTTCCGGGTGCCTTCCCAAGCCGCGCGCAACAGGCGGCCGTGCCGCGTGGCCGACCAGTTCGCCACGATGACGAGCGGCTGGTCGGGCAGGCGGGCGAAGGCGCGGATCAGCGTCTCGAGGTTGTTTTCGGGTTCCGCCCGCGCGATGGCGAGCGCATAGCGCGGCGGCAGCCCGAGGTCCGAGATATCGCCCGGCCTGGCCCGGCGGGCGTGGTCGGCGCCGTAGGCGATCACCTGCGGCCGGCATCCGTAGCGTTCGGTGATGTCGCGGGCCAGCGCCGCGTTGTCGGCCACGACGACGTCGGCGGCGCGTACCGCCCTGCGCTCGGACCAGGCCAGAACCCGGCGCGCCGTGCCGCCCCATTTCGCGCGTTCTGCCTCGCGGCCATCGACATGCACGACAAGGCGCGTCCGGCTGAGCGGCGCGAGCGCGGCCAGCGGCCCGCCGCCCGAAACGCCCAGAGCAAGGACCGTGTCGGCGGCGTCCCGCCCGATCATCTCGGCCAGCGCCGAGGCGCCGTCATAGGGGATCGAGGAGGCGCCGTTGGCCGGCAGCCGAAGGTGACGCAGACGCGCGCCGCGGAACCGGTCTGGACGGGGGGTGGCCGTGCCCTTGGCCGAGCACCAGATCGTCAGTTTCGACGCGATCCCCCGCGCCTCGGCCGCGATGGCGAGCTGTTCGGCGAGGGTTTCGAACCCGCCATAGGAGGCAGGTACGCCTGCGCAGCCGATGATCGCCGCGCGCCGGTTGCGCAACTGTCGCCTCGAGATCGAGGGCGTGGCGGGACGCGAGCCATCGGCCGCAAGCCCGTGGAGATGCGCGACGGACCCGCTCATGCCGCGGAGGCCGGATGCCGCGATGCGCCGCCCCGAAGGCGTGGCGCTTGGAATTGCGCGCCCGACAGGCGCCACTGACGGAGTTTATCCACGAAACCCTCGCAAACCCGCGGGGCCATTTCGGCCGCCGCCACCGCCCCGGTTTTGCAGTATAGAAGTTGCCAAAAGCCTTACGCGCCCTGGCGAGGGCCCGAAAACACGAAGGGCCGCCCGTGGCGACCCGTCTGTGTCCCGATCCGATGTCCGGGAAATCTGGAGCGGGTGATGAGATTCGAACTCACGACCCTTACCTTGGCAAGGTAATGCTCTACCCCTGAGCTACACCCGCTCTCTTATGGGGGCCGTATCTAGGTCGGGCCGCGCGGCTCTGCAAGTGGAAAATGCATGCGCCGGCCGCGCCGGCCGTGCCCGCTCAACCGGCCACGAAATTCACGTCGTCGATGGCGAAGAATTCCTCGGACGTCGGCTGTGCGGTGCCCGAGTAGACGCCGAAGGTGACCGTCTCGCCGGGATCGTCGATGGTGATCGTGTAGGTCGCGCGGCTGTCACTGCCGTGGCTGCCGCCGCCCATCGGTTCGTTGCTGTACTGCTGTGCGACGGACACGTTCACGCCCGACACGCCGCCGTCGGTGGTGGTGATCGTGCCGTGATTGTCGGCATAGAGCGCCACGACCTGTCCGTTGATCATGATCGAGGCGGCCTCGCCCGAAAGATCGTCAACGCCGAGCATGTCGAAGGTGAGGGTCGCCGTGTCCGCGCCAGCGGGGACTGCGAAGGTGGCCTGCGTCGTCTCGAGCGGGCCGAGCTGCAACACCTCGCCGAAACCGATGAGGTTGGCCAGCGTGCCGCCCACGAAGCCGCCCATACCGTCGGAGAAATCGTTGGAGAAAAGCGCCTCGGGCATGGCGAAGGCGGTGCGGATCTCGACTCCCGCCATTTGCGACGCCGTTTCGCCCGCCAGGCTCTCGATCCCGCCCGACACCAGCACGACGAGGGCGATGCCCGTGCCGACGACTCCTGCGGACAGCACCACCCAGTCGACGGTGATCGCTCCCGCTTCGTCCTTGAAGAAATTGCAAACCATGCACATACCCGCGATGCCCCGCGGTTAACCATCATATGTCACATTGGGGCCAAGTCGTGGCGCTATCGTAACCTCATCGTGGCGTCGCGCCTTTCGGGGGCACGACGCTGCGCAGGTTCGAAATCCGACGCCTCCATGGCAATGGCGTCAGTCTTCCAACTCGACCAGCAGGTCCTTGGCGTCGATCTGCCCGCCGGCTGCCACGTGCACGGCCTTGACCAGAGCGTCGCGCTCGGCGTGAAGGCCGGTCTCCATCTTCATCGCCTCGATGGTCAGCAGGAGATCGCCCTGCGCCACCTTCTGCCCCGGCGAGATCGCGACGGTGGCCACGACGCCAGGCATCGGCGCGCCGATATGGTTTGGGTTGCCCATCTCCGCCTTCGGGCGCTTGACCTGGCCCGCGGCGATCTTGCGGTTGGGCACCCGGATCGTGCGCGGCTGGCCGTTGAGCTCGAAGAAGACCCGGACCTCGCCTTCCTCGTTGGTGTCGCCTATGGCCTGCAGCTGCACGACAAGGCGCACGCCCGGGTCGATCTCGGCCTCGATCTCCTCGCCCGGTTCCATCCCGTAGAAGAAGGTGCGCGTGGGCAATGTCCGGACGGGCCCGTATTCCTTGTGGCGCATCGCGTAGTCGGAAAAGACCTTCGGATACATCATGTAGCCCATCAGGTCCTCGTCATCGATCTCCTCCTCGAGCCGATCTTCCAGCGCCGTGCGCTCGGCCTCCAGATCGACAGGGGCCACATGCTTGCCGGGCCGGTCGAGCACGGGCTGCTCGTCCTTGAGCACCTTCTTCAGGATGCCGGGCGGAAAGCCGCCCGGCGGCTGGCCGAGATTGCCGCGCATCATGTCGATGACGCTGTCGGGGAAGGAGACGTCCTTGGCGGGGTTCTCCACGTCCTCGCGCGTCAGGCCCTGGCTGACCATCATCAGCGCCATGTCGCCCACCACCTTGGAGGACGGCGTGACCTTCACGATGTCGCCGAACATCTGGTTCACGTCGGCATACATCTGCGCCACCTCGTGCCAGCGGTCCTCCAGCCCCATGGACCGCGCCTGCGCCTTGAGGTTGGTGAACTGCCCGCCCGGCATCTCGTGGAGATAGACCTCCGAGGCGGGCGCCTGCATCCCCGATTCAAACGCCGCGTAATGGGCGCGCACGGCCTCCCAGTAGTCGGAGATCTCGCGGATCGCCCCGATATCGAGACCGGTATCCCGGTCGGTGAAGCGCAGGGCCTCCACCACCGTGCCCAGCGTCGCCTGGCTGGTGTTGCCTGACAGGGCGTCCATCGCGCAATCGACCGCATCCACGCCCGCGGCGGAGGCCTCGAGAATCGTGCCGCAGGCGATACCGGCCGTGTCATGGGTGTGGAAATGGATCGGAAGGTCCACCGCGTCCTTCAGCGCCGGGATCAGAACCGCCGCCGCGGCGGGTTTCAGCAGGCCCGCCATGTCCTTGAGCCCGAGCACATGGGCACCGGCGGCCTCCAGATCCTTGGCCATCTTGACGTAGTATTTCAGGTCGTATTTCGCCCGGTCGGGATCAAGCACGTTGCCGGTGTAGCAGATCGTGCCCTCGCAGATCTTGTCCGTCTCCAGCACCGCGTCCATCGAGACGCGCATGTTCTCGACCCAGTTGAGACTGTCGAAGACGCGGAAGACGTCCACGCCGCTTTCGGCGGCCCGCCTGACGAAGGCCTGCACCACGTTGTCGGGGTAATTCGTGTAGCCCACGCCGTTGGCGCCCCTGAGCAACATCTGCGTCATGATGTTGGGCATCTTCTCGCGGATGTCGCGCAGCCGCTGCCACGGGCATTCCTGCAAGAAGCGATAGGCCACGTCGAAGGTGGCCCCGCCCCAGCATTCGACGCTGAAGAGCTCGGGCAGGTTCGCGGCATAGGCGGGTGCGACCTTGATCATGTCGATCGAGCGCATCCGCGTGGCCAGCAACGACTGGTGCCCGTCGCGCATGGTCGTGTCGGTGATCAGAAGGCGCGTCTGCTCCTTCATCCATTTCGCCACGGCCTCGGGTCCATGCTCGTCCAGAAGCTGGCGGGTACCCATCGCAGGCGTGTCGGACCTGAGCACGGGCGGCTTGGGATCCTTGATGTCGGCGCGGGGACGGGGGCGTCCCTCGGTCTCGGGATGCCCGTTCACGGTGATGTCGGCGATATACGTCAGGAGCCGCGTCGCGCGGTCCCGGCGAGGCTTGAAATCGAACAGCTCGGGCGTCTCGTCGATGAACTTGGTGTGGTACTGGTAGTTCAGGAAGGTCGGGTGCTTCAGCAGGTTCTCGACGAAGGCGATGTTGGTCGACACACCCCGGATGCGAAACTCGCGCAGCGCGCGGTCCATCCGCGCGATCGCGGCCTCGGGCGTGGGCGCCCATGCGGTGACCTTCTCCAGCAGGCTGTCATAATAACGCGTGATGACCGCACCGGAATAGGCCGTGCCGCCGTCGAGCCGGATGCCCATGCCGGTGGCCCCGCGATAGGCGGTGATACGCCCGTAATCGGGGATGAAGTTGTTGGTCGGGTCCTCGGTGGTGATCCGGCACTGGATGGCGTGGCCGTCGAGCTTCACGTCGTATTGCGAGGCGACGCCGGTGGCCTCCACGAGGCTCTTGCCCTCGGTGATGAGGATCTGCGCGCGCACGATGTCGATGCCGGTGACCTCTTCGGTCACGGTATGCTCGACCTGCACGCGGGGATTGACCTCGATGAAGTAGAAAGCGCCGGTTTCCATGTCCATGAGGAACTCGACGGTGCCGGCGCACTGGTAGTTCACGTGTTCGCAGATCTTCTTGCCCAGAAGACAGATCTCCTCGCGCTGGGCCTCGGAGAGATAGGGGGCGGGCGCGCGTTCCACGACCTTCTGGTTGCGCCGCTGGACGGAACAGTCGCGTTCGTAGAGGTGGTAGATGTTGCCATGACTGTCACCGAGGATCTGCACCTCCACGTGCCGGGCGCGCAGGATCATCTTCTCGAGGTAACCCTCGCCATTGCCGAAGGCGGCCTCGGCCTCGCGCCGGCCCTCGCGGACCTTCTCCTCGAGCTCCCCGGGGCCGTTGATCGGGCGCATCCCCCGCCCGCCGCCACCCCAGGAGGCCTTGAGCATCAGGGGATAGCCGATCTCGCCGGCGTCTTTCGCGATGCCCTTCATGTCGTCGCCGAGGACCTCGGTCGCCGGGATCACGGGAACGCCCGCCTCGATCGCCACACGTCGCGCGGAGGCCTTGTCGCCAAGCGCGCGCATCGTCTCGGCCCTCGGCCCGATGAAGGCGATCCCGGCGGCCTCGCAGGCATCGACGAATTCGGGGTTTTCGGACAAAAGCCCGTAGCCCGGATGGATCGCGTCGGCGCCGCACATCTTCGCCACGCGGATGATCTCGGGGATCGAGAGATAGGCCGCCACGGGGCCGAGCCCCTCGCCGATCTTGTAGGCCTCGTCCGCCTTGAAGCGGTGGAGCGACAGCTTGTCCTCCTCGGCGTAGATGGCGACCGTCCGCTTGCCCAGCTCGTTCGCCGCGCGCATGACGCGGATCGCGATTTCGCCGCGATTGGCGACGAGGATCTTCTTGAACTCGGGCATGGCGGACGGAACTCCCTTTCGCGATTGCAGAATGTCTACGGCGCGTCGGGCAAGCCCGCAACTGGAAGCTGTGCCGCATGAGCCGGACAACGGGGGTCAGCGGCGGCTCGGGGGACGAGCCCCCTTGCCGCCGCTCATGCGCTCCGCGCACGGCTTTCCTCATGCGCTCCGCGCGGGGAGTTTTCTGCCAGGATGAAAGTGAGGGGTCAGGTCCCGGACCACCGACGTCCGGACAGCTCGTCCAGCCGCGCGGCCCCGATCTGCGCCATGTTGGAGGTCATGTCCTTGACCAGCATGTCGTGCAGATGCGCCGGCCCCTTGCGCCCCAACGCGCCGAGCGCGTAGTGCCACGTGCGCCCCATCATCACGAAATCGGCCCCCAGCGCCAGCATGCGCAGGATGTCGAGCCCGCCCGCGATCCCGCTGTCGCAGATCACCGGCAACCCGGTCGCCGCCCGAATCTCCGGCAGCACATCCACCGCGGCGGGCGCGCCGTCGAACTGCCGGCCCGCGTGGTTCGAAACCCAGATCGCATCGACGCCCTCCGCCTCGGCGCGGGTCGCGACCTCGGTCTCCATGACACCCTTGAGGATGAACGGCCCCGTCCACGCCTCGCGCAGCCCGGCCACGTAATCCCAGTCGGGCGCGGCGCGAAGCAGGTAGCCCACATGCGCCGTGGAGGGCAGGCGGCCCAGCTTTTCCTGGTCGGCGTAGCTGTCCATCAGCCGCATGCGCGGCATGCCCGAGGCCCGGATGCCCATGGCCCAGGCCGGGCAGCGCGCGACCTGCAGCGCCAGACGCGGCGTCAGGCGCGGCGGCTGCACCAGCCCGCCGCGTGTCTGGCGCTCCCGCCGCGAGGCCGCGGGCACGTCCACGGTCAGCACAAGCGTGTGAAACCCCGCGCCGCGCGCCCGCGCCAGCATGTCGTCACGGATGCCGGGATCGCGGGGCGGGTACATCTGGAACCAGCCCTGATCGCCCTGCGCGCCCTTCAGGTCCTCGGGCGTGCGCGTCGCCACGGTCGAGAGGCCATAGGGAATGCCCGCCCGCGCCGCGTGCCGCGCCAGCAGGATCTCCGCCTCGGGCCAGACCAGCCCCGACATGCCCAGCGGCGCGATGCCGAAGGGCACCGGGAAGGCGCGCCCGAGGAAGGTGGTCGCGAGATCCGCCACGATCTCCCCGCGCAGCGCGGCAGGCCGGAACAGGACGCGGTCGAGGGCTGCGCGGTTGCGCGCGGTCACGCTCTCGCTGCCGGTCGCGCTGTCGAGATACTCCCACACGAAATGCGGGATGCGCCGCCGCGCGCGCGCCTTGAGGTCGGAAATCGCGGGATATTTCGCGTGCAGGTCCATGCGCGACACGAAGCACCCGCGCGCCGGCTTGTCCAGAGCGCTACCGCAGGCCCGCCTTCATCTTTCCCCAAATACCGCCGGGGTCCGGGGCAGCGCCCCGGGGTCTGCCGGAAGCGCGCGGAACAATCTGCGAACAAAGCTTTAATCCCGCACCAAATCGCCCTATGCTCCGCCCATGAGCAGTTTCGACGATTCCGAGGCGTTCGAGGCCGCCTCCGCCGTTTCGCTGTCCGCGCAGGCCATGGCCGCGCGGCCCAAGCCCTATCTCGACGGGCTGAACCCCGCGCAGCGCGATGCGGTGCAGCGGCTCGACGGCCCTGTGCTGATGCTGGCGGGCGCGGGCACCGGCAAGACGCGCGCGCTGACCGCGCGGATCGCGCATCTTCTGACCACGGGGGCGGCGCGGCCGAACGAGATCCTGGCCGTCACCTTCACCAACAAGGCCGCGCGCGAGATGCGCGGGCGCGTGGCGCAACTCATGGGGCAGTCCATCGAGGGGATGCCCTGGCTCGGCACGTTTCACGCGATCTGCGTAAAGCTCTTGCGCCGCCATGCGGAGCTCGTGGGGCTGAAGTCCAACTTCACCATCCTCGACACCGACGACCAGGTCCGGCTGATGAAGCAGCTGATCAACGCCGCCGGGATCGACGAAAAGCGCTGGCCGGCGCGGCAGCTGGCCTCGATCATCGACGGCTGGAAGAATCGCGCGCTGACGCCCGACAAGATCCCCGCCGCCGATGCCGGCGCCTTCAACCGGCAGGGCCCCGCGCTCTACGCCGAATACCAGGCGCGGCTGAAGACGCTGAACGCGGTCGATTTCGGCGATCTCCTGCTCCACGTCATCGAGATCTTCCAGAAGAACGATGACCTGCTGGAACAGTATCGCCGCTGGTTCCGCTACATTCTCGTGGACGAGTACCAGGACACCAACGTCGCGCAATATCTCTGGCTCAGGCTTCTGGCGCAGGGGCACATGAACATCTGCTGCGTGGGCGACGACGACCAGTCGATCTATGGCTGGCGCGGCGCCGAGGTGGGCAACATCCTTCGGTTCGAAAAGGATTTTCCCGGCGCCCATGTCGTCCGGCTGGAACAGAACTACCGTTCCACCGGCCATATCCTCTCCGCCGCCTCGGGCGTCATTGCGGCCAACAAGGGGCGGCTGGGCAAGACGCTCTGGACCGAGGGCGAGGACGGCGAGAAGGTCCGCCTGATCGGCCATTGGGACGGCGAGGAGGAGGCCCGCTGGGTCGGCGAGGAGATCGAGGCCATGGGCCACGGCACGCGCGGCATGGACCCGATCCGGCCCGACGGGATCGCCATCCTCGTGCGCGCCTCCCACCAGATGCGCGCCTTCGAGGACCGTTTCCTGACCATCGGTCTGCCCTATCGCGTGATCGGCGGCCCGCGCTTCTACGAGCGGATGGAGATCCGCGATGCGATGGCCTATTTCCGCGTCGTGGTCAGCCCCGAGGACGATCTTGCCTTCGAGCGGATCGTGAACACGCCCAAGCGCGGGCTGGGCGACAAGGCGCAGGCGACGATCCAGAAACTGGCGCGCACCAATGGCGTGAGCCTCGTGGAAGGCGCCCGGCTGGCGGTGGACAGTGGCGCGCTGGGCGGCAAGGGTGCGAAGGAGTTGCGCGCGCTTCTGGAGCGCGTCGCACGCTGGCGGTCGATGATGGCGGGCGCGGTGGCGGCCACGTCGGACGATCTCATAGAAGATATGGGGGCGGGCGATCGGCTGTCCCATATCGAGCTGGCCGAGGTGATCCTCGACGAAAGCGGCTACACGGCGCATTGGCAGAACGACAAGACGCCGGAGGCGCCGGGTCGGCTGGAGAACCTCAAGGAACTTGTCAAGGCATTGGAATCCTTCGAGAACCTGCAAGGGTTTCTCGAACATGTCTCGCTCATCATGGACAATGAGCAGGAGGACAGCGAGCCCAAGGTCACGCTGATGACGCTCCACGCCGCCAAGGGGCTGGAGTTTCCCGCCGTTTTTCTGCCGGGCTGGGAGGACGGGCTGTTCCCCTCGCAGCGGTCCATGGACGAGACCGGGCTCAAGGGTCTCGAGGAGGAACGACGCCTCGCCTATGTGGGCATCACGCGCGCCGAGAGGCTCTGCACGATCTCGTTCGCCGGCAACCGCCGGGTCTATGGCCAGTGGCAGAGCCAGCTGCCCTCGCGCTTCATCGACGAGTTGCCGGCCGAGCATGTGGAGGTGCTGACGCCGCCCGGTCTTTACGGCCATCAGGGCGGCATGGCCGCCTCGGCCAGCCCCGTCAGCGGCATGATGCGCGGCTCCGACCTGCACGAACAGGCGGCGCGCGCCGATGTCTACAACTCGCCGGGGTGGAGACGGCTGCAGGCCAATCAGGGTCGCTTCGGCATGCGCCAGCCCTCGGAGGCCAAGGGAATCACCATCGACGCCGAGGCGGTCAGCGTGTTTTCCGAAGGTGACCGGGTTTTTCACCAGAAATTCGGCTATGGCTCCATCATCAGTGTCGAGGGTGACAAGCTTGGCGTCCGTTTCGACAAGGCCGGTGAAAAACACGTGGTTGGCCGGTTCCTCGTGGCCGCCGATGCCGCCGGCGATGTGCCGTTCTAGGCCGATCTGGCGCGCGAAAGATTTCAAAGCTGTCGTTTTTGCGTGAACGCGGGTAAAACCGGCCTGCGAGACAGATCATCGGGACGCGGCCCCATGGATGTGGGGGCGGGCCAAGGGCCCGGGCTAGGGAGGAACCGATGAAGACCCTGATCTATGAACCCGATCCCGGGCGCGCCCGGGGTCACGTGGCCCTGTTCGGCGGCGATGCCGACCGGGTGGATATCGCCCGCAGCATCGCCGAGGCGCGGCTGATGTTGCTGAACGACCGCTACGACCGGTTGGCGCTCAGGCGCGGGGCAGGGGCGGCGCGGGCGCTTCTGGGCGTGGCCCGCGCGACAAGCCCCGACTGCGTCATGGTCGACCTCGGCTCGATGCGCGCGCGTCCGGTCTCCGGCCCTGGCAGGGACGCCACGGCCCTCAGCCGGCCGGCCTGAGCATCGGCCAGAGCGAGGCCACCAGCACAAGCGCCATCGTCCAGTTGAACGCCCTCAGCCGTCCGGGCGCGGTCAGCCATCGGCTGAGCTGCGTGCCGCCCCAGGCCCAGGCCGTGACGGAGGGCAGGTTCACCGCGGCGAAGACCAGCGCCACGAGGACTGCGCCGCTCCACGCGCCGTCCGCCGCGCCGAAATTCGTCTGCGCGTAGATCGCCATGTACCAGGCCTTCGGGTTCACCCACTGGAACGCCGCGGCCTGCGCCCAGGTCAGCGGACGGCCCTTCGCCGCGCCCTCGGCCGGTGGTGCCGCGTTCGCGATCTTCCAGGCCAGCCACAGCAGGTAGGCCACGCTGACCACCGTCAGTCCCGTGCGCAGCCACGGCAGCGCGGTGAACAGGCCCAGAAGGCCCAGCCCCACCAGCGCCACCATCGCCGCATGGCCGCCCGAGATGCCCAGCATGTGCGGCACCGTCCGGCGCAACCCGAAATTCGCGCCCGAGGCCAGCAACATGACGTTGTTCGGCCCCGGCGTGATCGAGGAGGCGAAGGCGAAGAGGATGAGCGCGGCAAGCGTGTCGAGGGTCATGAGCGCAACCATGATGCATGACACACCGCATGAAATTGCAATATGCCGCGTCTTGCGGTAGCTCACGCAACAGATGATCGACATCGACGACAAGAACCGACGGATATTGCGTGAACTTGCGCGTGACGGGCGGATCAGCAACCTCGCGCTGGCCGAACGCGTGGCGCTCAGCCCGTCGGCCACGCTGCGCCGGGTCCAGGCGCTGGAGGCCGCGGGCGTGATCCGCGGCTACCGGGTCGTGACCGATCCCGCGAAACTGGGCGTGGGCTTCGTGGCCTATCTCGCCGTGGGCCTGAAATCCCACACCAAGTCCGAACAGATGGCCTTCGAGCGCGCGATGGCGGCCTCGGCCGAGGTGCGCGAGTGCCATAACGTGACGGGGTCCGTGGAGTACCTCCTGCGCGTGGAGGCCGCCGACCTGCCGTCCTACAAGCGGTTTCACACCGATATCCTGGGCGACCTGCCGCAGGTGGCCACGATCACGACCTATGTGGTCATGGGCTCGCCCAAGGACGAGCGTGGCTGAAGGGGAGAGTCGGGCGCAGATCAAAAAAAAATGGCGGTGGTGCCAGAGGGAGGAGAGAGGCACCACCGCCAGATCTCAGCGCCAAAGGGAGGAGGAGGCGCCGATATGTTGGGCGTCGGGCCCCAGGGAGGAGCGGGACCTTTCGCCGGTCGTCACGGCCCCAAGGGAGGAGGGGGGCCGATTTGCTGTCCGACCGCGAGGGCCGGTAGATTAGGCGGGTGCATCCGATTGGGAGGAGGTTGGATGCACCCGCAAGTTCCCGAAGCCCGAAGGGAGGAGGAGGGCCGCGGGAAACCTCGATTTCAGTCCAGCTTGCCGTAGACGGCCTCGAACGCCGCCTGGCGCAGCATGGACTGGTTCAGGCCAAGATCGTCCATTTCACGGACGGAAAGGCCCTGCAACTCGTTGAGCGTGCGGCGATAGAGCCGCCACGCGGAATATGCTTCGGCCGCCTGCTTGAACATCTCGCCCAGCCGGGGGCCGAGAGAAGCACTTGCGGTCCTGTTGCTCGATACGTAAGCCATGGTGTCCTCGACATAAAATTCACGGTGGTCACTTCCGACCCGTCGCGTGGGGCCTGTTTCCCGCCCCGTTGAGGTCGAAAGATAGGGATATGCTGCAACTGCACAATAACCACTCGCTCAATGCTGCTATGCAGAAATTGCAAGGCTCTGGTAGCGCTCACGGGAAGGCTTTGAAAGCGCTTTGGAAATGATCGCGGGCGGCGCCTTCCGGGACCCGCAATTCGCGCGCTTTTTCGTGGGCGTCTTCTTTGCGGTGCAGGCGATCTGGGTTCAGCGAGTCACACTGGCCTGGCTCGCGTGGGAGCGGACGGGCTCGGCGGGATTCGTCGGGCTGGTCGCGGCGCTGGGCCTCGCGCCCACGCTGGTGGCCGGGCCCTTGTTCGGCGTGATGGCCGACAGGGTGGATATCCGCCGGGCGGCGCTCGCCACGAACGGGATCATGGCCGGGATCCTCGCGGTGCTGGCCCTGTCGCTGCCCTTGGTGGGGGCATGGGGCGTGGCGGCGGCCGCGCTGGCCATCGGGATCACCTCCTCGGCACATCACCCGGTGCGCATGTCGCTGGGTCCGCGGCTCGTGGCGCGCGAGATGGTGCAGCACGTGGTTTCGGTCACCGCGCTCAACTTCAACCTCGCGCGGCTGGTGGCGCCGGTGATTGCCGGCTGGATCATCGCAAGCGCCGGGGCGGGCGTGGCGCTCTGGGTGGCCGTCCTGTGCTACATCCCGATGCTGGCGATCCTGCCGCTTCTGCGCCCGCGCGCGCTGCCCCCGCGCGCGCGTGCCCCGTTCCTCCAGGAGCTGCGCGGCGGCCTGCGATTCGCGGCCGACGCGCCGCTGATCCGCGAGGCGCTGATCCTGACGCTGGTCTTCGCCACGCTCGTGCGTGGCGCGCTGGAGGTGCTGCCGGTGCTGGCCGACGGCGCCTTCGGGCAGGGTGCGGCGGGTCTGGGGATGCTCACGGCGGCGGCGGGGGCGGGCGCCCTGGTCTCGGCCATGCTCAAGGCCTGGGGCGCGGGCGCGGCCGGGGCCAGCATTCCGCGCAGCGTTCTGGCCGCCATGGCGCTCGGTTTCGCGGCGGTCGCGGGCATGGGTCTCGCACCGGTCTGGCCGCTCGCGCTGTTGGCCACGGCGCTGGCGGGGTTCACGGCCACATGGTGCGGGGTCAGCCTGCAGGCGGCGATCCAGACCGATCTGCCCGATGCCTATCGCGGGCGGGTCATGAGCCTCTGGACGGTGGTCGGCGTCGGCGCGGTGGCCATCGGCGCGGGCCTGATCGGGGTGCTGGCCGAGCTGTTCGGGATCGGGCCGGCGCTGGTGCTCGCGGGGTGCACCGGAGTTTTCGGCATGGCGCTTTGGCGCATCGGGGGTGCACGCGGCTGAGATTCAGCCTATCTGCGGGGCGAGACAGTTTGCACGCGCAAGAAAGGACAGGACATTAGCCAGACCCGAGAGACCATTCTTCAGGCGCTTTCGGACCTGACCCTGCCCGATGGCGGCGACGTGGTCTCGCGCGATCTCGTGCGCGCGCTGACCGTGCAGGACGGACGCGTCTCCTTCATCCTCGAGGCCGACAGCCCCGAGACCGCGAAGCGCTTGGAACCCGTGCGCCTGGCCTGCGAGCAGATGCTCAAGAAGCTGCCGGGCGTCGATCAGGTGATGGTCGCGCTGACGGCCCACGGGCCCGCGGCCAAGGCGCCGCCGAAGCCCGCAGCGCCGGCAGGCGCGCCGCCCAACCTGCAGATCGGCGGCCACATGAAGCCGCAGCAGGGCTCGATGAAACCCTCCGGCGTGCGCCACATCATCGGCATCGGTTCCGGCAAGGGCGGGGTCGGCAAGTCGACGGTGGCCTCGAACCTCGCCGTGGCGCTGGCGCGGCAGGGTCGCCGCGTGGGGCTGCTGGATGCCGATATCTACGGACCGTCCCAGCCACGCATGATGGGCGTGAACAAGCGGCCATCCTCTCCGGACGGCAAGACGATCATCCCGCTCCACGCCCATGGCGTCACCTGCATGTCCATCGGTTTCATGCTGCCCGAGGAAAAGGCCGTGGTCTGGCGGGGGCCGATGCTGATGGGCGCGCTGCAGCAGATGCTGACGCAGGTGGAGTGGGGGGAACTCGACATCCTTCTCGTCGACCTGCCTCCGGGCACCGGCGACGTGGCCATGACGCTGTGCCAGAAAGCCGAGGTGACGGGGGCGATCGTCGTCTCCACCCCGCAGGACGTGGCGCTTCTGGATGCGCGCAAGGCGCTCAACATGTTCGAGCTATTGAAGACGCCGGTTCTGGGCCTGATCGAGAACATGGCAAGCTATGTCTGCCCCAATTGCGGCCACGAGGCGCATATCTTCGGCGAGGGTGGCGTGAAGGCCGAGGCCGAGCGGCTGGACCTGCCCTTTCTCGGCGCGCTGCCGATCAGCATCGAGACCCGGATCGCGGGCGACGCCGGGATCCCCATCGCAGCCGGCGAGGGGCCGATGTCGGACGCCTATGCTGCGCTGGCACGGCGATTCATCCTCGGTGGCATGGCCTGAGCGGGTGCCTCACGGGGTGATTCGCGCCCCGGACTCCGCGAAAAGCCGGAAAATGCCGGGCTGAGCCGGATTTTTTCGGCACTTTCCACCACATCTGGGGAAAACCCCTCCCATCCCGAAATTCCCCCACATCTTGTGGGCCGTTCTGCATTTTCCACCAGAGGTGGCGCCATTCCGCCGATGGGTCGTCATGCGCGTCCTGTTGCATTTCCGTCGTTTGGCGCTCGGCGGGGGAAAATCCCAAAAAAAGGTGTTGATTGGGAGATATTCCCGTGGCACCCATTGGTCATCGGCAAACGAGATCGACACGCCGGGACAACGAGCCCGGACCAAAAACAAAAAACGGCAGGTTCATACAGGCAATCTCGAACGCCAGAAGAAAGAGATCCGGCGCGCAAGCGAGCAGACATCCCCCCAGGTGGCATGCGTAGTCGGACACCCAGCGATGGGACGAGGGCGGCGGATTGAGCAGTGGCAGCTTGCTCAATCCGCCGTTTCCGTTTCCGACGCTCGAATAAGGCCGCAATGCGGCGAAAAAATGGCGACAGCCCGGGGGCGACACCAGAAGGCGCAAGGCCCGTGGACAGCAGGTTTCAAGGCGAAAGCCTGAACAAGGTGGATGGAAAGGGCCGGATCTCGCTTCCGGCCAAGTTCCGTCGTGCCCTGCAGTCCGGTGACAGCCGTTGCGGCCCCGGCGATGCCGCCCGCCTCTACATCGCCTATGGCAACCCCACCACGAATTTCGTCGAGTGCCTCTCGGGCGATTACTACGACGACCTCGTGCGCCGCATCGAAGGCATGGATGATGGCGAGAGCGCGCGCGAGCTGCTCGAATACCTCTATTTCGTGAAATGTGACGAGGTCGGCGTCGACGAGACGGGCCGCTTCGTCCTGCCGCCGGCGGCCCGCGAGAAGCTGGGCCTCGACGGTGAGGCGCTGTTCCAGGGCAAGGGACAGAAGTTCCACATCCTCAAGCCCGACGATGGCGCCGCTGCTGACGACAAAGTTAGGAAAATGCTGGAGAAATTCAGTGAAGGCAAAGAATTCTTCAATCCCATCTCGCTGGCCAACAAGCGCCGTCCGGACCCTGCAGATGTCGATGCGCAATGACCGGGACGGGCGCCCAAACGCCCCCCGTGCCGCCCCCCGTGCCGCCGCATTTGCCGGTCCTTCTGGGTCCGCTTCTTCGGGCGGTCGGCCCGATTTCTGGCGTGTGGCTCGATGGCACCTTCGGCGCTGGTGGCTACGCCCGTGGATTGCTTGAGGCGGGGGCCGATGTGGTGATCGGGGTCGACCGGGATCCTCTGGCCTTCGAGCTTGCCGCGCCCTGGGCCGCCGCCTTCGGTGACCGGTTGATGCTCGTTCCCGGCACTTTCTCCGAGCTTGACGAACACGCCGCCGCCGCCGGGTACCCCGCGCTCGACGGCGTGGCGCTGGATCTCGGCGTCTCCTCCATGCAGCTCGACCGCGCGGAACGCGGCTTTTCCTTCCTGCGCGACGGGCCGCTCGACATGCGCATGGGGCAGGAGGGGCCGTCTGCCGCCGATCTGGTCAACGATGCGCCCGAGGCGCTTCTGGCCGATATCATCCACTACTACGGCGAAGAGCGCGCCGCGCGCCGCATCGCGCGCGCCATCGTGGCCGAGCGCGCCAAGGCGCCCATCGAGACGACCCTCAGGCTCGCCGGCATCGTCGAATCCTGCCTTCCGCGCAAGAAACCGGGGCAGATCCATCCCGCGACGCGCACCTTTCAGGGGTTGCGGATCGCGGTGAATGACGAGCTGGGGCAGCTTGTCGCCGCACTGGGCGCCGCCGAACGCGCGCTGAAGCCCGGCGGCAAGCTCGCGGTCGTGACGTTCCATTCCATCGAGGACCGTATCGTCAAGCGCTTCCTCGCCGAGCGCGCCTCCGCCGGCGGCGGCGGCTCCCGCCATGCGCCCGCCGAGGCCCTGCGCGATCCCGGTTTCGTGCTCACGCCGAAAAAGGCCATCGCGCCGGACGCGGACGAGATCGCGGCAAACCCCCGCGCGCGGTCCGCCAAGCTGCGCGTGGCCACCCGCACCGACGCCCCGGCCGAGGCCGTGGACGCCACCCGTCTGGGGCTGCCGCAGATCGGGGGGATCGCCTGATGCGCGGGCTGCCGATCTTCCTTGCCGCGCTGGCGGTCATCGGGCTGGGCTACTGGGCCTATTCCCAGACCATCCTGACGCAGACCGCGATCCGCGATGTCGAACGGCTCCAGCGCGAGATCGGCGCCGAGCGGGAGCGTCTTTCGGTCCTGCGCGCGGAATGGGCCTATCTCAACCGTCCCGACCGGCTGCGCGAACTGGTATATTTCAACTTCGAGCGGCTCGAGCTTCTGCCGATGGTGCCCGAGCAGTTCGGTACCGTGGCGGAACTGCCCCTGCCGCGGCCCGAGCCCGATCCGATGGAGCAGCTCGAAGGTCTTCTGCTGCTGAACGCCTCGACCGGCGGAGGAGGGCAGGAGCCATGACGCGGACCCCCCTCAGGCCGCTGGCGCGGATCATCGAGGCGCGCCAGAAGGGCGAGAACCCCGACGCGATCGAACGCGAGAACCTGCGCCTGCGCCACGAGGCGCAGCGCGACCGGATGCGGGCGCGCGCCGAAAGCCGGCTTCTGCTGGTGGCCTTGTGTTTCCTGCTGGCCTTCGGCGCCGTGGGCATGCGCATGGGCGCGCTGGCCACCACCGAGGCCGAGGAGCCCAGCGTGGCCGTCTCGGGCACCGCGATCCTGAACACGCGCGCCGACATCGTCGACCGGCAGGGCCGGGTGCTGGCCACGAATTTCGCCACCAACGCGCTTTACGCCCATCCCCACGAGATCGTCGACCCCGCCGCCGCCGCCGCCGGGCTGGCCGAGATCTTTCCCGACATGAACGCCGCGGACCTCGAGCGCCGCTTCACCTCGGAAAGCCGGTTCATCTGGCTGCGCCGCTACATCTCGCCCGAGCAGGAGCAGATGGTCCATGACCTTGGCGAGCCCGGGCTTCTGTTTGGTCCGCGCGAGATGCGGCTCTATCCCAACGGCGCCGTGGCCTCGCATATCCTGGGCGGTGCGGGCTTCGGACAGGAGGCGGTGAACGCCGCCGAGGTCGTGGGCGTGGCCGGCGTCGAGGCGCAGTTCGACGACAGCCTCCGCGATCCCGCCCGCGACGGGCCGCTGGCGCTGTCCATCGACCTGACGGTGCAGGCCGCCATCGAAGAGGTGCTGGCGGGCGGCATGGCGCTGATGAACGCCTCGGCTGCTTCCGCCGTCCTGATGGACATCCGCACCGGCGAGATCGTGGCCATGGCGAGCCTGCCGGATTTCGACCCGAACGCGCGCCCCCGCCCGTTGACCGAGGGCGATCAGGCCGACAGCCCGCTGTTCAACCGGGCGGTGCAGGGCGTCTACGAACTGGGCTCCGTCTTCAAGACCTTCACGATCGCCCAGGCGCTCGAAGAGGGGCTGGTGAACCTCGATGACACGATCGACACCCGCAGCCCTATGCGGATGGCGGGCTTCGCGATTACCGATTTCCGCCATCGCGGGTCCGAGCAATCCGTGGCGGAGGTCTTCACACATTCCTCCAATATCGGCACGGCGCGGATCGCGCGGATGATCGGCAACACGCAGCAGCAGGCCTTCCTTGGCCGTCTGGGGCTGATGGAACACACGGCGCTGGAACTGGTCGAGGCGCCCAGCGGCCGGCCGCTCTACCCCGCGCGCTGGGGGGAGCTGTCGACGATGACGATCTCCTACGGCCACGGCATCTCGACCTCGCCCGTGCATCTGGCATCGGCCTATGCCGCGATGGTCAACGGTGGCACGGTGGTGACGCCGACGCTTCTGCGGCGCGACCCGGCTCAGGGCATGGTACCCCGTGGCGAACGCGTGATCTCCGAGGCCGTCAGCGCGCGGATGCGGGAGCTTCTGCGCTCGGTCGTCACCGAGGGCACGGCCAGTTTCGGCGATGTCGACGGCTATCTCGTGGGCGGCAAGACCGGCTCGGCCGAGATGCCGCGCACGCTCGGCGGCGGCTATTACGAGGACCGCAACATCAACACCTTCGCCGCCGTCTTCCCCTCGGACGCGCCGGAATACGTGCTGATCACGACGCTTTACGAACCGGCCGAGCTTTCGGGGGAGGAACCGCGCCGGACGGCGGGTTGGACGACGGTGCCGGTCGCGGCAGAGCTCATCCGGCGCGCTGCACCCCTCCTCGGCCTGCGGCCCGCCGTTGAACAGGTGGCCGGTTCTCCGCTATCCAGCAGTTCGAACTGATCGCGCCGGATGGCGCCAGACCATGCGACCGGGGCGGGGCCACGGATGACGAGAACAGCCAAATCCCTCGCGGAACTGGGCCTGACGGCGCAGGGCGGCGCCGAGGCGAGGGTCACGCATATTGCCATCGACAGCCGCAAGGTGGGACCCGGCACGCTTTTCGCGGCGCTTCCGGGCACGCAGGTCCATGGCGCGCGCTTCGTGGAGACCGCACTGGCCGAGGGCGCGGTGGCGATCCTGACCGACCGGGAGGGCGCGGCAATGGCCTCAGGCGCGCTGGCCGGTACCCAGGCCGCCCTTATCGTGACCGAGGACGCGCGCGCCACGCTGGCCCATGCCGCGGCCCTCTGGTTCGGGCCGGGCCCAGAGACCGTGGTCGCGGTCACCGGCACCAACGGCAAGACCAGCGTGGCCAGCTTCACCCGCCAGATCTGGGAACGGCTCGGCCACCGCGCGGTCAACATCGGCACCACGGGCGTGGAGGGCAGCTACAGCGCGCCCGGCATCCACACCACGCCCGATCCCCTGACGCTGCAGGCGCTTCTGGCCGATATCCGCGCCGACGGGATCGGCCGCGTGGCGATGGAGGCGTCGTCCCACGGGCTCGACCAGCGCCGGATGGAGGCCGTCAGCCCCTGTGCCGCCGGGTTCACCAACCTCACGCAGGACCATCTGGATTATCACGGCACGATGGAGGCCTATTTCGAGGCCAAGCTGAGGCTCTTCACCGAGCTTCTGCCCCAGGACGGGGTGGCCGTGGTCAATATCGACGACACCTACGGGGCTCGTGTCGCGGAAATCGTTGAGGCGCGCGGCACCGAGGTGGTGGGCGTCGCGCAATACGCGTCGGCGGCGGAGCTGAAGATCACCGGGCGGCGGCTGGACGAACGCGGGCAGGACGTGCTGGTCGAGGCCTGGGGCCGTCCGATCCGGGTGCGCCTGCCGCTGATCGGGGCATTCCAGGCGATGAACGTGATGACGGCGGCGGGCCTCGCCATCGCATCCGGCGAGGAGCCGGACGCGGTTTTCGGCGTTCTGAGGGACCTCACCGGCGTGCGCGGCCGCATGCAGCTGGCCGGTATCCGCAACAACGGCGCGCCGGTCTATGTCGATTACGCGCATACGCCCGACGCGCTGGAAACGGCGCTCCGGGCGCTGCGCCCCCATGTCCTTGGCCGCCTGCATGTCGTCTTCGGCGCGGGCGGGGACCGGGACCGGGGCAAGCGGCCCCTGATGGGCCGGGCCGCCGCGGCGGAAGCCGATATCGTGATCGTGACCGACGACAACCCCCGGTCCGAGGACCCCGCCGCGATCCGGGCGGCGGTTTTGCAGGGCTGCCCCGAGGCCACCGAGATCGGCGACCGCGCCGAGGCGATCCTGCGCGCGGTGGATGGTCTGGAGGCGGGCGATGCGCTCCTGATCGCGGGCAAGGGGCATGAGACCGGGCAGCAGGTGGGCGACGTGGTCTATCCTTTCGACGACGTGGAGCAGGCCTCCGTCGCCGTCGCGGCATTGGAGGGACGGGCATGAGCGCGGCCCTCTGGACCGCCGCCGAGGCCGCGCAGGCCACCGGCGGGCGCGTCTCGGGCGACTGGGAGGCCACCGGCGTCTCCATCGACAGCCGCACCGTGGCCCCGGGCGACCTCTTCGTGGCGCTCTCCGCCGCGCGGGACGGGCATGACTTCGTCGCCGACGCGCTGGCCCGCGGTGCCGTGGCCGCGATTGTGTCGAAGGTGCCCGACGGTGTGGACCCGGCGCGGCTTCTGATCGTGCCGGACGTGCTGGAGGGGCTGGCCGATCTGGGCCGCGCCGCGTGCGCCCGCACCGCCGCCAAGGTCGTCGCCGTGACGGGTTCCGTCGGCAAGACCACCGTCAAGGAGATGCTGCGCGTGACCCTTGGCGCGCAGGGGCGAACCCATGCGGCGGAGGCCAGTTTCAACAACCATTGGGGCGTGCCCGTGACGCTGGCGCGGATGCCCGCCGACACAGACTACGCCGTGATCGAGATCGGCATGAACGCCCCCGGCGAGATCGCGCCGCTGGCGCGCATGGCGCGACCGGACGTGGCCGTGGTGACGACGGTGGCGCCCGCCCACCTCGAGGCCTTCGGCGTGATCGAGGGCATCGCCCATGAGAAGGCGTCGATCTACGAGGGCCTCGCCTCCGGCGGCATCGCGCTGGCGCATACCGATATCGAGACGGCGCGGATCCTTTTCGACAAGGCGCGTGCCGTGGGCGCGAAGCTCGTGACCTTCGGCGCGGCGGACACCGCCGATATCCGGCTGACCGATCTGCGCGCCTCCGACGGCGGGTCCTCGGCCCGCGCCTTGATCCGGGGCGAGGCGCTGATCTACCGGCTGCCGGTGCCGGGGGCGCACAACGCGATGAACGGTCTGATCGCGCTGGCGGTCTGCGACGCGCTCGGCGCCGATCTCGCCGAGGCCGCGATGGCGCTTGCCGCATGGGCGCCGGTCTCGGGCCGGGGCACGCGAGAGCGGCTCGATCTGGGCGGCGCGGGCGATCTGGTGATCGAGCTGATCGACGACGCGTTCAACGCCAATCCCGCCTCGCTCTCGGCCGGGCTCGACATGCTCGCCACGGTCGATCCGCCCCCGGGCGGGCGGCGCGTGGCGATCCTCGGCGACATGCTGGAACTCGGTGCGGACGCGCCCGTCCTCCATGCCGAGGTGGCCGACCACCCCGCCATGGCGAAGATCGACATCGTGCACACGGCAGGCCCGCTGATGGAGCATCTGCACAACGCCCTTGCCGCTCCGCGCCGCGGCCTTCACGCCGAGACCGCCGAGGCGCTGGCCCATGACGTGCCCCGCGCGCTGAGGGCCGGGGACGTGGTGCTGGTCAAGGGCTCCAAGGGCAGCCGCGTCTCCCGCGTGGTTGACGCCTTGCGGAAACTCGGGCAAGCGGTCCCGACCAAGCCTCGAGGATCCTCCTGAATGTTGTTCTGGTTGAGCGAGCTGTCAGATGGCGGCGATTTATTTAATCTTTTCAGATATATAACCTTTCGCGCCGGTGGGGCTTTCTTCACCGCGCTGATCTTCGGATTCCTCTTCGGGCGGCCGCTGATCAACGCGCTGAGGCGGAAATACGCCGCCGGACAGCCGATCCGAGAGGACGGCCCGGCCCACCATATCGAGGCCAAGGCCGGCACGCCGACCATGGGCGGGCTGCTGATCCTCGCCGCGCTGACGCTCTCGACGCTCATGTGGGCGCGGCTCGACAATGCCTATGTGTGGCTGGTTCTCGGCGTGACCGTGGCCTTCGGTCTGATCGGGTTCGCCGACGACTGGGCCAAGGTCAGCCGCAACAACAGCAAGGGCGTGTCGGGCAAGCTGCGCCTCGGTCTCGGTTTCATCATCGCGGCCATCGCGGCGGTGGTGGCCATCGGCGTCCACCCCGACGAATTGTCGGCGCAACTCGCGGTGCCGGTCTTCAAGGACGTCCTGTTCAACATGGGCTGGCTTTTCGTGCCCTTCGCGATGATCGTGATCGTGGGCTCGGCCAACGCGGTGAACCTGACCGACGGGCTCGACGGGCTGGCCATCATGCCGGTGATGATCGCGGCCGGCACGCTGGGCGTGATCGCCTATGCCGTGGGCCGCGTCGACTTCACCGAATATCTCGACGTCCATTACGTGCCCGGCACGGGGGAGCTTCTGATCTTCACGGCGGGCCTGATCGGGGGCGGCCTGGGCTTCCTGTGGTACAACGCGCCGCCTGCGGCGGTCTTCATGGGCGACACCGGGTCCCTTGCGCTTGGCGGCGCGCTGGGCGCCATCGCGGTCGCGACCAAGCACGAAATCGTGCTGGCCATCGTCGGCGGTCTCTTCGTGGCCGAGGCGGTCAGTGTCATCATCCAGGTGGCCTATTTCAAGGCCACCGGAAAGCGTGTGTTCCTCATGGCGCCCATCCACCATCATTTCGAGAAACAGGGCTGGGCCGAGCCGCAGATCGTCATCCGCTTCTGGATCATCTCGCTGATCCTCGCGCTGATCGGGCTGGCGACGCTGAAGCTGCGCTAGGGCTTCGTGCGCGGCCGCCGGGAGGGCGCGATGGGATTTCTACTGCGCTGGGGCTTCGCCTTCGGGCTGCTGGCGGCCACCTACAACCCGACCGCGTGGAACTACGTTCGCTGGGCCGAGGCCAACTGGCCGGACCAGACGCCGCTTGCGGTGCTGATCGGCCTCGTTCTTCTGACCGTCTACATCGTGTTCCTGACGGCCATCCTGCGGGGGATCGGCGCGCTGGGCGCGATCCTCGTGGTCGCGGTCGCGGCGGCGCTGGTCTGGGTGCTGTGGGACTATGGCTGGCTCGACCTCAGGGACCCGACGGCGAACACCTGGATCGCCCTCGTCGCCCTGTCGCTGGTCCTTGCCGTGGGGATGTACTGGGGTATTGTCTGGCGGCGTCTGACGGGACAGGTAGAGGTCGATGACGACGATGCATGAGATGCGTCCATGATCCCGGTCAGCGATTTCGCCGGTCACAGGGTGCTGGTCCTAGGGCTTGGCCGCTCGGGCCTCTCGGCGGCGCGGGCGCTCCGCGCGGGCGGGGCCGAGGTGCTGTGCTGGGACGACGGCGCCGCGGGCCGCGCGGCGGCCGGGTCGGAGGGGCTGACGCTGCACGATCCGATGGGAAAGGGCGCGCTCGACGGCGTGGCGTGCCTCGTGACCTCGCCGGGCATTGCGCATCTCTACCCCGCACCCCACCGCGCCATCGCCGCGGCCATGGAGGCCGGTATACCGGTCGATAACGACATCGGCCTCTTCTTCCGCTCGCTGGGGCAGGGCGACTGGGTGCACCACGACACGCCGCCCCGGGTCATTGCCGTCACCGGCACCAATGGCAAATCGACGACCGCGGCCCTCATCGCGCATGTGCTGACCGAGGCCGGCACGCCCACGGAACTCGCCGGCAATATCGGGCGCGGCGTCCTCGACCTCGACCCGCCCGCCGACGGCGCGGTGATCGTGCTGGAGCTCAGCTCCTACCAGACCGAGCTTGCCCGCGCGCTCACGCCCGACATCGCGGTCTTCACCAATCTCTCCCCCGACCACCTCGACCGGCATGGCGGCATGGGCGGCTATTTCGCGGCCAAGCGCAGGCTGTTCTCCGAGGGCGGGCCGGATCGCGCCATCGTCGGCGTCGACGAGCCCGAGGGCCGGTTTCTCGCCAACCAGCTGGCCGAGGGGCCCGGGGACGGGCGGCTGATCCGCGTGTCGTCGGGCAAGCTCGTCGGTCCGGGCTGGGACATCTCCACCCGCAAGGGATGGCTCTCGGAATGGCGCAAGGGCAGGCAGATCGCCTCGATCGACCTGCGCGCGATGCCGGGACTGCCGGGCGCGCACAACCAGCAGAACGCGGCCTGCGCCTATGCGGCGGTGCGCGCGCTGGGCCTTGCGCCGAGGGTCATCGAGGACGCGCTCGCCTCGTTCAGGGGCCTGCCCCATCGCAGCCAGCGGGTGGCCGAGATCGGCGGCGTGTCTTTCGTCAACGACAGCAAGGCGACGAATGTGGACGCCGCGATCAAGGCGCTCTCGGCCTTCCCGCGCATCCGCTGGATCTGTGGCGGGCTGGCGAAGGAAGGCGGGATGGAGGCGCTCGCCGCCGCCGCCGGCAATGTCGCCAAGGCCTATGTCATCGGGCGCGAGGCCGAGGGTTTCGCGCTTGGCCTCGGCGATCTGCCCCACGAGGTCTGCGGCGAGATGGCGACCGCCGTCGCCCGCGCGGCGGCCGAGGCGGAGCCCGGCGACACGGTGCTGCTCGCGCCCGCGGCGGCGAGCTTCGACCAGTACGACAATTTCGAGAAACGTGGCGATGATTTCATCGCGCAGGTCGGCAAGCTCTCGGGCTAGCGCCCGGGCCATGCTGTCATGGCTGTCATCCTGATGACGGAGGACCGGCCATGGCGAAAGCGATGGGGATCGGCGGGGTGTTTCTCCCTTGCGCGGATACGGAAGCGACAAGGCACTGGTACACGGCCGCCCTCGGGCTGGCGCCGGAAAAGCCGGCTTTTCCGGGCCGGATGTGCCGGCAGATCCGGCGATGCGCGCGCATCGCGGCGACCTGCCCGAAGCACACCATATTTCGCATATCTTTGCTGGCCCAACCGTGCATTTCGGGTTAGACTTGGATATCCGACGCGGGGTCAACCGGCGCGGATGGGCAGAGATACGGGCACGTCAGAAGTCCGATAACCAAGAACAAGGGCCCCAGGGGCCCGGGCAGGCAACATGACGGAAATGGCGCATGGCACCATTGTCGTGCAATCCGGCGAAGCCGTTCTTCCGCGTTGGTGGCGAACGGTCGACAGGGTCACGATCGGCTGTGTCCTGTCGCTTTTCGCGATCGGCATCCTCCTGGGTTTCGCGGCCTCGCCGCCGCTGGCCGAACGCAACGGGCACGCGCCCTTCCACTACGTGATCCGGCAATTCACCTTCGGCGGTCTGGCGCTGAGCGTCATGGTGCTGGTCTCGATGATGCAGCCCGTCACCGTGCGCCGCCTCGGCGTTCTGGGCTTTTTCGCCGCGATGGGTGCGCTGATGCTTCTGCCGGTCTTCGGCACGGATTACGGGCAGGGCGCGGTGCGCTGGTTCTCGCTGGGTTTCGCGTCCGTGCAGCCCTCGGAGTTTCTCAAGCCAGTCTACGTTGTCTTCACCGCCTGGATGATCGCGGCCAGCTACGAGATCGGCGGCCCGCCGGGCAAGGCCGTGTCGCTGGCCGTCACCGTCACCATCGTGGCCTTCCTCGCGCTTCAGCCCGATTTCGGACAGGCGGCGCTGGTCGTCTTCGCATGGTCGGTGATCTATTTCGTGGCGGGCGCGCCGATGACGATCCTCGTGGGGGTAATCGGTGCCGTGGGGCTGGCGGGATACTTCGCCTACCAGAACTCCGAGCATTTCGCCCGGCGCATCGACGGGTTCCTATCGGCGGAGGTCGATCCCAACACGCAGCTGGCCTTCGCCACCGACGCGATCCGGCAGGGCGGCCTGTTCGGCGCGGGGCTGGGCGAGGGTTCGGTCAAGTGGACCTTGCCGGACGCCCATACCGATTTCATCATCGCCGTTGCGGCCGAGGAATACGGGCTTGTCATCGTCGTGGCGATCATCGCGCTGTTTTCCACCATCGTGGTGCGGTCCTTCTACCGCCTGATGCGCGAGCGTGATCCCTTCATCCGCCTGGCCGGGGCGGGGCTTGTTTCGCTGATTGCCCTTCAGGCCTTCATCAATCTCGGCGTCGCGGTGCGATTGTTGCCGGCCAAGGGAATGACGCTGCCATTTGTCAGCTACGGGGGCTCGTCTTTGATCGCCACGGGCATTGCGGTGGGGATGGTGTTGTGTTTCACCCGCACCCGTCCACAGGGCGATATCGGCGACATCCTGCTTGCCCGACATCGCTGAGGATCGACCGGACCACCCATGACCACGAGCGCACCACATCTGATCATCGCAGCCGGCGGCACCGGGGGGCACATGTTCCCCGCACAGGCGCTGGCCGAGGCGATGGTGCGCCGGGGCTGGCGGGTGACGCTGTCGACCGATGCGCGCGGGGCGCGGTATACCGGCGGCTTTCCCCACACGGTGAGCGTTCGGCAGGTGGCGTCGGCCACGTTCGCGCGCGGTGGGGTCCTTGCGAAGGCGCTGGTGCCGTTCCGCATCCTCGGCGGCATCGTCAGTGCCACGGTGCGGATGCTGGGCGAAAAACCGTCGGTCGTGGTGGGCTTCGGCGGCTATCCCGCGATCCCGGCCATGGCCGCGGCGTGGCTCACGCGGCGGCCGCGCGCGATCCACGAACAGAACGGCGTTCTGGGCCGGGTGAACCGGGTGTTCGCCCGCCGCGTCGATGCCGTGGCCTGCGGCACATGGCCGACCGAGCTTCCCTCGGGCGTGGCGGGCGTGCACACCGGCAACCCGGTGCGCGCCGCGATCCTCGCGCGCGCCGGCGCCCCCTACATGCCGCCCGGCGACTGGCCGATGAGCCTGCTGGTCTTCGGCGGCAGCCAGGGCGCGCGTATCCTCTCCGACATCGTTCCCGAGGCGGTGGCGCTTCTGCCCGAGGGGCTGCGCGACCGGCTGCGCGTGGCCCAGCAGGCAAGGCCCGAGGATCTCGACCGCGTGGCCGGGGCCTATGCCGCGATGGGCGTGCGCGCCGAGGTCGAGCCCTTCTTCGAGGACATGCCCCGGCGCCTGACCGAGGCGCAGCTGGTCATCGCGCGCTCCGGCGCCTCATCCGTGGCCGATATCTGCGTGGTGGGCCGGCCCGCCATCTACATCCCCTACGCCGCCGCCGTGCGCGACGAACAGACCGCGAACGCCCGCGGCCCCGTCGCCGCCGAGGCCGCGGCGCTGATGCCCGAACGCAAGCTCACGCCCGAGGTGTTGTCCGAGACGATCGGCGCCATCCTCACGCAACCCGACGCGGCGCTCCGCATGTCGCAGGCCGCGCTGTCGGTCGCCGTGCCCGACGCCACCGAGCGCCTCGTCGCGCTGGTCGAGGAACTCGCCGCATCCGGCAGGAAGGACGCCGCATGAACGCCGCCGCCACGAAACTTCCCACCCAGCTTGGCCCGATCCATTTCGTCGGCATCGGCGGGATCGGCATGTCCGGCATCGCCGAGGTGTTGCTGAACCATGGCTACACCGTGCAGGGGTCCGACCTGAAGCCGTCCAAGATCACCGCCCGGCTGGAGCGGTTGGGCGCGCGCATCTTCATCGGTCAGCGGGCCGATAACCTCGAGGCGGCCGAGGTGGTCGTGATCTCGAGCGCGATCAAGCCGGGCAACCCCGAGCTTGACGCCGCGCGCCTCCGGGGCCTGCCGGTCGTTCGCCGGGCCGAGATGCTGGCCGAACTGATGCGGCTCCGTTCCAACATCGCGGTGGCGGGCACCCATGGCAAGACGACCACGACGACGCTGGTCGCCACGCTGCTGGATGCGGGCGGGATCGACCCCACGGTGGTCAATGGCGGCATCATCCACGCCTACGGGTCCAACGCGCGGGTGGGGCAGGGCGAATGGATGGTGGTGGAGGCGGATGAGTCCGACGGCACCTTCAACCGCCTGCCCGCGACCATCGCCATCGTGACCAATATCGACCCCGAGCACATGGAGCACTGGGGCACGATCGAAAGGCTCAGGCAGGGCTTTCTCGATTTCGTCTCCAACATCCCGTTCTACGGGCTCGCCGTGTGCTGCACCGATCACCCCGAGGTGCAGGCGCTGGTGGGGCGCATCACCGATCGCCGCGTCGTGACCTTCGGCTTCAACGCGCAGGCCGACGTGCGCGCGGTCAACCTGAAATACAAGGCCGGGGTGGCGCATTTCGACATCGCGCTTCAGGCCGAGGACAAGGTGATCGAGGGGTGCAGCCTGCCCATGCCGGGCGATCACAACGTCTCGAACGCGCTCGCCGCCGTGGCGGTCGCGCGGCATCTGGGGCTCAAGACCTCCGAGATCCGCGACGCGCTGGCCTCCTTCGGCGGCGTCAACCGCAGATTTACCAAGGTCGGCGAAGTTGGCGGCGTGAGCATCATCGACGATTACGGCCACCACCCGGTGGAGATCGCCGCGGTCCTGAAGGCCGCGCGGCAGGCCGTGGCCGACCGCAAGGACGCGCGCGTCATCGCCGTGCATCAACCCCATCGCTACACGCGGCTCGCCACGTTGTTCGAGGATTTCTGCGCCTGCTTCAACGACGCCGACGTGGTCGGCATCGCCGAGGTCTACGCCGCGGGCGAGGACCCGATCGCGGGTGCCAGCCGCGACGACCTCGTGGCCGGCCTGATCGCCCATGGCCACCGGCATGCGCGCGCCGTCACCTCCGAGGACGATCTGGAACGTCTGGTGCGCGAACAGGCGCGACCCGGCGATATCGTCGTCTGCCTCGGCGCGGGCACGATCTCGACCTGGGCGCAGGGGCTGCCCGCGCGGCTGGCCGACCTCGAAAAGCGCGTGGTGTCGGGATGAGGGCGCCCATGCGAACACGGGAGGGCCTGTCATGCCGCTGTCGCTGATCCTCGCCTGCCTCTGGGTGTTGGCGGCGGCCATCGTGGCGATGCTGCCGATGCGCCTGCAATACGTGCCGGGCCTGACGCTCCTCATCCTCGCCGTACCGCTCGCGGTCTTCGTCGGGCTGCAGCTTGGCTGGATCTGGGTCGCCGCCGTGCTGTTCGCCGTCCTGTCCATGTATCGCCGTCCGCTTGCGGCGCTGGCCCGCCATCTGCGCGGCCGCTTCGCGGGAGAGACATGATGCCCCTGTCCATCTTCTTCGCCGGTCTCTGGTGTCTTGCCGCCGGCATAGCCGGACTGGCGCCGCAGCGCTTCCACTGGGGCGCGGTCTGGGTGCTGATCGTGGCGGGCATCCCGCTACTAGGCTACGTCACCTACGAGAACGGGCCGGTCATCGGCCTTCTTGCGCTGTTCGGCGGCATCTCGGTCCTGCGCTGGGCGCCGCGCCTGCTCGCACTGTCGGAGCGGTGGACGGGGGGTGCCGAGGGGGCGTCTGGCCGCGACGCCGTGAGGCAGGAACCGGAGGGTGGCGCATGGACTGGCTGATCCTCATCCTGTTTCTCGTCCTTCCTGCCGCAGCCTTCGTACTCGTGCGCGCGCGGCGGTTCGGCTGGGCCTGGACCACGCCGCTTGTTGCCGTGGGACTGGGCGTCCTGAACGTCATCTATATCGATCGGGTAGCGGTCTCCGAGCAGAGCAGAGGCTTCGGGAGCATCGCCGTCATGCTGTTGTTCTTGGTCATTGCCCTCGTGTCGCTCGTCGGTTGCATCGCCGGCCATGTCACGAACTGGATCGAGGCCAAGATGCGGGCGGAGCGGGAATCATGAAGAGCTTGGGCGCCTTTCCGGTCCTCGCGCTGCCGACCGCCGGCTACGCCGGCCATCGCATTGGCGCGACGGAGGTCGCCGTCCGCTTCGCCGTAACATACACGCGCTGCCGTCCGATGCCCGTCCTCTTGCGGCATATCGGGCGACGCATCGCGGGAGAGACGTGATGCCCTTGTCCCTTGTCCTTGCCTGTGTCTGGGGCCTCGTGGCCGGCCTCGCGGGCATGGCGCCGCAGCGCTTCCACTGGCCAGCCGCCTGGATCCTGATCGCCACCGGCATCCCGCTGCTGGGCTATGTCACGTTGCAGACGGGCCCCGTCTGGGGCCTGATCTGCCTTGCCGCCGGGGCCTCCGTCCTGCGCTGGCCTCTCCTGCGTGCGGCGCAGAAGATGAAGCGCATCGTGGTGCGCGTCGAGCGCGATACCGGGGAGCCGGGGGAATGACGCGTTCCACGTCGAAACGGCGCCGGAGCGAGGGTCGATTGTCGGCGCGGTTGCCGCGGCAATGATCGCGGGCGGTCCACGGCCCGCCGCGTTCGCATTTCGGCGTGGCCGCGCCGAGCGTCTGGCACCACATGGCGAACTGCGCTAGGCGTCGGCCATGACCGAGATGCCCACCCCCCGAGGCCGCCTGACGCCCGATCGTGACCTGTCCGAGCTGACATGGCTGCGCGTGGGCGGGCCGGCCGACTGGCTGTTTCAGCCCGCCGACGCGGAGGACCTGAGCGATTTTCTTGCCGCGCTCGATCTCGGTATACCGGTCTTTCCCATGGGGGTCGGATCGAACCTGATCGTCCGGGACGGCGGCATCGCGGGCGTGGTGATCCGCCTCGGACGGGGCTTCAACCAGGTCCGGATCGAGGGCGGGACCGTGATCGCGGGCGCCGCCGCGCTCGACGCGCAGGTGGCCAGGCGCGCGGCCGAGGCGGGCCGCGACCTGACCTTCCTGCGCACGATCCCCGGCTCCATCGGCGGGGCGCTTCGGATGAACGCGGGCTGCTACGGGACCTATGTCGCGGACCATTTCGCGGGCGCCGACGCGGTGCTGCGGGACGGCACGCGCATCACGCTCGGGCCCGGCGATATCGCGTTTTCCTACCGCCACACGGACGTCCCCGAGGATGCCGTCGTCACCGAAGTGCGCTTCACCGCGCCCGAAGGCGATCCCCAAGCGCTCGCCGCGCGGATGGAGGAGCAACTGGCCAAACGCGACGCGACCCAACCCACGAAGGACCGCACGGCCGGGTCGACCTTCCGCAACCCGGCCGGGTTTTCCTCCACGGGCCGGGCGGACGACACCCATGAGCTGAAAGCGTGGAAGGTGATCGACGACGCCGGGATGCGCGGGGCGACGCGGGGCGGGGCGCAGATGTCGCCCATGCATTCCAACTTCCTCGTCAACGCCGGTGGCGCAACCGCCGCAGACCTCGAGGGACTGGGCGAGGAGGTGCGAAAAAGGGTTTTCGAGCACAGCGGAATAACGCTAGAGTGGGAAATCAAGCGCATCGGTCGGCCCGGGTCATAGGGCCGCCGCGCGAACGACCCCCGCACCAGATGGGGGCGCAACGATAAACCGCCGACCGGGCGACAGAATTCCGGCGGCAGACAGAGGCAAGAGGTTGGTGACAGGTTCGAGCAGACCTGCGTCCCGCGTCATGGTCCTGATGGGTGGCCCCTCCGCCGAGCGTGAGGTGTCTCTCAGCACCGGTCAGGGCTGCGCCGAGGCGCTGCGCAGCGAGGGATACGACGTGATCGAGGCCGATGCCGGCCCCGACCTCGCGCAGCGCTTGGCCGAGGTGAAACCCGACGTCGTGTTCAACGCGCTCCATGGCCGCTGGGGCGAGGATGGCTGCGTCCAGGGCCTGCTGGAATGGCTGCGCATCCCCTACACCCATTCCGGTGTGCTGGCTTCCTCGCTCGCGATGGACAAGGCGCGCACCAAGGACCTCTACCGCGTCCACGGCCTGCCGGTGGTCGACAGCGTGATCGCGGCCCGCGCGGAGGTCGAGGCGCGCCATGTCATGGCGCCGCCCTATGTCGTCAAGCCGAACAACGAAGGCTCTTCCGTCGGCGTCTACCTCGTGACCGAGGGCGCCAACGGCCCGCCGAAGCTGGGGCCCGAGATGCCCGAGCACGTCATGGTCGAGGCCTTCGTCGCGGGCCGTGAGCTGACCTGTTCGGTGATGGGCGGGGGCGAGGACGATCCGGGCGCGCTGACCGTCACCGATATCCTGACCGACGGCTGGTACGATTACGCGGCCAAGTACACCCCCGGCGGATCGCGCCACGTGGTGCCCGCCGATATCCCGGCCGAGATCTTCGACGCCTGCATGGACTTTGCCACGCGGGCCCATCGCGTGCTGGGTTGCCGGGGCGTCAGCCGGACCGATTTCCGCTGGGACGAGGACAAGGGCCTTGCCGGCCTGATCCTGCTCGAGACCAACACCCAGCCGGGGATGACGCCCACCTCGCTGACGCCCGAACAGGCGGAGGCCACGGGCCTTTCCTTCGGGGCGCTCTGCCGCTGGCTTGTGGAGGATGCCTCTTGCGACCGCTGATCGCCCATCGCGGCCCCGTTCACGCCCGCCCCGTTGCCGAGCCTGCGCGCCTGCATCGTGATCCCGCGCCCTCGCGGCTGACCTACCGCGTGCAGCGGCTGTGGCTCACGCCGCTTTTTCGCGCGCTCCTCAGGGTGGGCCTGCCATCCTTCGCGGTGATCGCGTCGCTTCTGTGGTACGCCACCGACGAGGCGCGGGTGCACGCGCTGCAGGACCAGGTGGCCGAGATCCGTCGCGAGATCGAGGACCGGCCGGAGTTCCGCATCAACGTCCTGTCGATCGAAGGTGCGAGCCCGGCGGTCACCGAGGAGGTGCGCGCGACCTTGGCGCTGGACCTTCCGATCTCGTCGTTCGACATCGACCTCGCCGCCCTGCGCAACCGGGTGGAGGCGCTGCCACCGGTCGCATCGGCCTCGGTCCGCAACGCCGGCGGCGGAACCCTTTCGGTGGAGATCACGGAACGCGTCCCCGCGCTGATCTGGCAGTCGCGCACGGGCACGGCCCTGATCGACGCGGAGGGAAATTTCGTGGCCGACATCGCCGCACGCCCACCGACCGAGCCCCTGCCGATGATCGCTGGGCAGGACGCCGACCTTGCCGTGGCCGAGGCGCTGGCCCTGTTCGAGGCCGCCCGCCCCCTGGGCGAGCGCCTGCGCGGCCTCGTGCGCGTCGGCGAACGCCGCTGGGACATCGTCCTTCGCGACGGTCCCCGCATCCTTCTGCCGGCCGAGGCGCCGCGCGCGGCGCTCGACCGGGTGCTCGTGCTGCATGACGTGCAGCAGATCCTCGACCGTGACCTGGTGCGCATCGACCTGCGCAACCCGGGACAATTGACCGTGCAACTGACCGCCCCCGCGATGGAGACGCTCGAGCTCCAGCGCGCGGGCCTTGTTCCTGTCGGAGACGAACGCGGATGAACCTGCTCTACCAATCCCAACGGGCCATGCGGGCCAAGCGTGAAGAAGCCATGCGCCGTGGCGTGATCGCGGTGCTCGATATCGGCACCTTCAAGATCGCCTGCCTCGTGCTGCGCTTCGACGAGACCGACATCACGCCCGGCGACGGCATCGGTGCGATGGCGGGGCAGGCGGGTTTCCGTGTCATCGGCGCGTCCACGACGCGCTCGCGCGGGGTGAAATTCGGCGAGATCGACACGGTGCAGGAGACCGAGCGCGCGATCCGCACCGCCGTGCAGGGCGCGCAGAAGATGGCGCAGACCCGCGTCGACCATGTCATCGTGGCGCTGTCGGGCGCGCGCCCGCGCAGCTATGGGCTCGACGGGGAGATCACGCTCCAGACGGGGTCGGTGGAAGATGGCGACATCGCTTCGGTGCTCGCGGCCTGCGACGTGCCGGATATCGGCCACGGGCGCGAGGTGCTGCACGCCCAGCCGGTGAATTTCTCGCTCGATCACCGCACGGGCCTGTCCGATCCGCGCGGCCATGTGGGCAGCCGCCTTTCGGTGGACATGCATCTTCTGACCATCGAGGCCGGCGCGATCGAGACGCTGCTGCATTGCGTCAAGCGCTGCGACCTCGACCTCGCGGGTCTGGCCAGCGCGCCCTATGTCAGCGGCATTTCCAGCCTCGTGGAGGACGAGCAGGAGCTGGGTGCGGCCTGCATCGACATGGGTGGCGGTTCAACGTCGCTGTCGATCTTCATGAAAAGGCACATGATTTTCGCCGACACCGTGCGGATGGGGGGCGATCACGTCACCTCGGATATCAGCCACGGGTTGCAGATCCCGATGCCGCATGCGGAACGGATCAAGGCGCGCTTCGGCGGTGTCATGGCCACCGGGCTCGACGACCGCGAGATCATCGAATTGCAAAGCGAGACGGGCGACTGGCACCACGACCGTCGCTCGGTCTCGCGCTCGGAGCTGATCGGCGTGATGCGCCCGCGCATCGAGGAGATCCTCGAGGAAACGCGCGCGCGCCTCGACGCGGCGGGCTTCGACCATCTGCCCAGTCAGCGCATCGTCCTGACGGGGGGCGCGAGCCTTCTGCCCGGTCTCGACGGGCTGGCCAGCCGCATCCTCGGCAACCAGGTGAGGCTGGGCCGCCCGCTGCGCGTGCAAGGCCTGCCGCAATCGGCCTGCGGGCCTGCCTTCTCGGCCTGCGTGGGCCTTGCGCTTTTCGCGGCGCATCCGCAGGACGAATGGTGGGATTTCGAGACGCCGGCCGACCGCTACCCGGCGCGCAGCGTCAAGCGCGCCGTCCGCTGGTTCCGCGACAACTGGTAGCCCCCGCATCTAGCGTATGAACGCAAGCTGAAGGCCGGTCGGCGGGTTTCCGCCCCATATTTCGGGGATAACTCCGATTTTCCGCGTGACGCGCGGGGTATGAATCATTAAGGTTTCGTCACCACAGAGGCAGAAGTGGCCAAAGCGGCAGGAGACCGCGGGCGTTTTTCACGAGAACCGGGCAACCCGGACAACAGGCGGACCGAAGCGATGACACTCAATCTCACCATGCCCCAGCCCGGGCAGGACCTCAAACCGCGTATCACCGTGTTCGGCGTTGGCGGGGCCGGCGGCAATGCCGTCAACAACATGATTTCCCAAAGCCTCGAGGGCTGCGAGTTCGTGGTGGCAAACACCGACGCGCAGGCGCTTGCGCAGACCAAGGCGCATGGGCGCATTCAGATGGGCGCGCGCGTGACCGAGGGGCTCGGCGCCGGTGCACGGCCCGCCGTGGGCGCAAGCGCGGCGGAGGAATCGATCGAGGAGATCGTCGATCACCTCGCCGGCGCGCACATGGCCTTCATCACCGCCGGCATGGGTGGCGGCACCGGCACCGGGGCCGCGCCGATCATCGCGCAGGCCGCGCGCGAGCTTGGTGTGCTGACCGTGGGCGTGGTGACCAAACCCTTCCAGTTCGAAGGCGCAAAACGCATGCGCCAGGCCGACGAGGGGATCGAGGCGCTGCAGAAGGTCGTCGACACGCTCATCATCATCCCCAACCAGAACCTGTTCCGGCTGGCCAACGAGAAGACGACGTTCACCGAGGCCTTCGCCATGGCCGACGACGTGCTTTACCAGGGCGTGAAGGGCGTGACCGACCTGATGGTGCGCCCGGGCCTCATCAACCTCGACTTCGCCGATGTCCGCGCGGTGATGAACGAGATGGGCAAGGCCATGATGGGCACCGGCGAGGCAGAGGGCGAGACCCGCGCGCTGCAGGCCGCCGAGAAGGCCATCGCCAACCCGCTTCTGGACGAGATCAGCCTGAAGGGCGCGCGCGGCGTGCTGATCAACGTCACCGGCGCTTACGACATGACGCTCTTCGAGCTCGACGAAGCCGCCAACCGCATCCGCGAGGAAGTGGACCCCGACGCCAACATCATCGTGGGCTCGACGCTGGACGAGGGCATGGAGGGCCGCATGCGCGTGTCCGTCGTCGCGACCGGCATCGACGTCACCGGCGAAGAGGCCGCGCCCGTGCGCGACATTTACGGCGCGGCGGCGATCAAGGGCCGCGCGCCGATGACCGAAACTCCGGAGGAGGTCGCCGCGGCCGAGGCCGAGGCCGCTTCGGTGCCCGAGGCTGCCCCGAGCCGACCCGAGCGGGCGGAACCCACGCTCTTCGAAAGCTTTGCCGACCAGGACGTTCCGGACGAAGTGTTCGAACCCGACATGACCGAAGACGGCGTGCCCGCTCCGGCCTATCGCCCCGCGATGGCGAGGTCCCAGCCGACGCCGGCTGCCTCCGTCGCGATGCAGCACGCGCCCCGTCAGGACGACCGCGGTTTCGTCGCGCCCAAGGCACCGCCCGCCGGCGCCCCGACGCCCGAAGCGCTGGCGCGTCTGCGCGACGCGATCCAGCGCGACGTCCCGCGTCCGGCGCCCGCATCGGCGGCACCGCCCGCGCATGACGCCGCGCAGCAGCCATCGCGCACGCGGTTCGGGATCAACAACCTGATCAACCGCATGACCGGCCATGGCGAGGAAGCGTCCTCGCCGGTGGCGCGGCGCACGCCCAGCTTCTCGGGCGCGCCGCCGCAGAGCCACATCCCGGCCCGTGACGATGACGGTGCGGTGGACCCCGATCAGGATCGCATTGAAATTCCTGCGTTCCTGCGCCGTCAGGCCAACTGAATCCGGTCACAATCGAAACGAAGGGGTCGGTTCCACGCCGACCCCTTTTTCTTTATTTTCAGGGGCTAAGCCTGACGCTCCACAGGCATCGGCAGGTTCCTGCCGAGATGAGTCGGCATTGTTGCAGCCCGTCATAATCGTTGAATTGTCTGTTCCCGCCCGCGGGGGTAGCCCGTATGCGACGGAAACCGCCGGGGCACTCCGAGCGGATGCGTCCCCCGAAAGACTGGCGGGGTGGGTCGTGCCGGGATCAGACACATGGTCCGGCCAGACGCACCCGAAACACGCGGCACGGGGACGAAAGGGACGACAGGTTTCGACATGCAGGCGACGATCAGATCGGATGTGAGTTTCAGCGGCGTTGGGCTCCACACGGGCCGGCTTGCGCGGATGACCATCCGTCCCCATGCCGCAAACATGGGCCTGTGGTTCCGCCGCGTGGACCTGCCGGGCGCGCCCTATATCCCGGCGCGCTACGATCGTGTCGCGCAAAGCCGCCTGTGTACATGTCTCGACGGCGACGGGGCGGCCTCGGTTTCCACGATCGAACATGTCATGGCCGCGCTGGCGGGCTGCGGCATCCACAACGCGGTGGTCGAAATCGACGGACCCGAGGTGCCGATCCTCGACGGCTCGGCCGCGCCCTTCGTGCGGGGTATCCTCGACGCGGGCATCCAGCGTCAGGACGCCGGCATCCATGCCATCGAGGTGACGCGCGAGATCGTCGTGACAGACGGTGCGGCGACCGCCATGCTGTCCCCCGCAGAGGGGCTCGAGATGGATTTCTCGATCGATTTCACCGATGCCGCCATCGGCCGGCAGCGCCGCGTCGCGAACCTCGCCAACGGGCGCTTCGTGCGCGAATACTGCGACAGCCGCACCTTCTGCCGCCAGGCCGACGTGGATGCGATGCATGCCGCGGGCCTCGCGCTGGGCGGAACCTATGAAAACGCCGTCGTCGTGGATGGCGAAGTGGTGCTGAGCCCCGGCGGCTTCCGCCATGCCGACGAGGCCGTGCGCCACAAGATGCTGGACGCACTGGGCGATCTGGCACTGGCGGGCTCTCCGCTTCTGGCGCGCTACACCGGCGTGCGCGCCGGTCACATGCTGACCAACAGGCTCCTGCGCGCGCTTTTCGCGACGCCGGGTGCGACGCGGGTGGTGGAATGCACGCCGGAACAGGCCGCGCGTCTGCCGGGCATGGGCGTGAAGGCGGCCGATCTGGCCAACGTCGCCTGAGGCTCCCGGCGCCGCGCGCGCGGGCTTTCGAACGCCCATCGGAGCCGGTTCCGATTTCAAGCGTTTTGCGTCCAAAAACTTTGTGCTAGACGCCGCTGCACTGGGCGTGCGCGGGCATCCGGGCGCGCGGAACGATCGGGGATGGAGCGCATGCGGAGATCAGCATCGGCTGGCATGGTTTGGCTAAGGCGCGGCGGGGTGGTCGCGCTCATCGGTCTTCTCGCGGCTTGTGGCGGCGGCGAGCGGAGCGGCGGGGGGCTGTTCGCCCCGCGTGAGCGGACCGCATCGGTCGAGGAGCTCGATGCCGAGACGATCTTCCAGCAGGGCGAAGCGCAGCTGGAACGCGGCCGCCCCGACGACGCCGCCGAGCTGTTCGTCGAGATCGAGCGCCTGCACCCCTATTCCGAATGGGCCAAGCGCGGGCTGATCATGGCGGCGTTTTCCTACCACCAGGATCGCGATTACGACAACTCGCGCATCGCGGCGCAGCGGTATCTCGATTTCTACCCGGCCGAAGCCGACGCGGCCTACGCCCAGTACCTTCTGGCGCTCAGCTACTACGACCAGATGGACCAGATCGGCAACGATCAGGCGGTGGCCTATGACGCGCTGCAGGCGCTGCGGCTGGTGATCGAGCGCTATCCCGACAGCGAATACACCCAGGACGCGGTCCTCCGCTTCGACGTGGCGATGGACCAGCTTGCCGCGAGCGAGATGGAGGTGGGCCGTTATTACCTGCGCCGGCAGCATTACACCGCCGCGATCAACCGCTTCCGCCTGGTGGTGGAGGAGTTCCAGACCACGAGCCACACGCCCGAGGCGCTGCTGCGTCTGGTCGAGGCCTATCTCTCGCTGGGGCTGACGGACGAGGCGTCCACCGCCGGCGCGATCCTTGGCTACAATTTCCAGGGCTCGCCCTTCTATGACGACGCGTTCCGGCAGCTCACGGGGCAGGGCCTCACGCCGGATGCCGCCGGGCAGGGCTGGCTCAGGGAGGTCTGGGACCAGACCGTGCGCGGCGACTGGCTCTGACGATCCGTTTCCCGTGACTGCGGGGGGCTGGCGGTGCTTGCATCGCCCGGTCCCTCGCCCGATGGTGCGCCCATGCTCAGGCATCTCGACATCCGCGACCTGCTGATCATCGACCGGCTGGAGCTTGCCTTCCAGCCGGGACTGAACGTGCTGACCGGCGAGACCGGGGCGGGCAAGTCGATCCTGCTCGATGCGCTGGGCTTCGTGCTGGGCTGGCGCGGACGTGCCGACCTGGTCCGGGCGGGCGCCAATCAGGGGGAGGTGGTCGCGGTCTTCGAACTGCCCGCCGATCACCGCGCCCATCAGGTGCTGGAGGAGGCGGGGCTGCCCGTCGGAGCGGAACTGATCCTGCGGCGGGTGAACGCCGCGGACGGGCGCAAGACGGCATGGGTCAACGACCGCCGCGCCTCGGGCGAGGTGCTGCGCGCGCTCTCGGACGTGCTTGTGGAACTGCACGGGCAACAGGATGACCGCGGGCTTCTGGATCCGCGCAATCACCGCGCGATGCTGGACGATTTCGGGGGTTTGGCCGCCCTGCGCGCCGCCGTCGCGGCGGCCTGGTCGGAGCGGGCGAGGACGCTCAAGGCCCTCGGGACGGCCGAGGCGCGGCTGGAGGAGATGCGCCGCGAGGAGGACTTCCTGCGCCATGCCGCCGGAGAGATCGCGGCTCTCGCGCCCCGGCAGGGGGAGGAGGCCGAGCTCGACGCGCGCCGCCGCCTGATGCAGGCCGCCGAGAAGATGCGCGAGGACGTGGCGCGGGCGGCCGCCGCGCTGTCGCTCGACGGCGCGGAGGGGCAGATCGGCGACGCGCGCCGCTGGCTCGACGCCGTGGTCGACCGCGCCGAGGGCGGCCTCGACGCGGCGCTCGCGGCACTGGAGCGCGCCATGGTGGAACTGTCCGAGGCGCAATCCGAAGTGGCCCGTTTCGCCGACACGCTGGTCTTCAACCCCGCCGAGCTGGAAGAGACGGAGGACCGGCTCTTCGCGCTCAGGGGGCTTGCGCGCAAGCACGGGATCGTGCCCGACGACCTCGAACGCTTCGGCGCCGACCTGGAGGCGCGTGTCGCGGCGCTCGATGGCGGGGCGGAGGAAATCGCCGGGCTGCGCGCCGCGCATCGGGATGCCGTCGCAGCCTGGCGCGAGGCCGCCGACCGGCTGAGCCATGCGCGCGCCGAGGCGGCGGGCAGGCTCGATGCCGCCATGGCCGAGGAGCTTGCGCCCCTGAAGCTTGAGCGCGCGGTGTTCTCCACCGTGCTCGCCCCGGCCGAGCCCGGGCCCAGCGGGGCCGATCAGGTCACCTTCACCGTCGCCACGAACCCGGGCGCGCCGGCCGGGCCGCTCAACCGCATCGCGTCGGGCGGAGAGCTGTCGCGCTTCCTTTTGGCGCTCAAGGTCTGCCTGACGCGTGACGACAGCGGGCTGACGATGATCTTCGACGAGATCGACCGTGGCGTGGGGGGCGCCACCGCCGATGCCGTGGGCCGCAGGCTTTCGGCGCTGTCGCGGGACGGGCAGGTCCTCGTGGTGACCCATTCGCCGCAGGTCGCGGCCCTTGGCGCGCATCACTGGCGGGTGTCCAAGGCGGTGACCGACGGCATGACGCTGAGCCGGGTGGAGCCGCTGGCCCCGCCGGAGCGCATCGACGAAGTCGCGCGGATGCTGGCGGGCGACACCGTGACCGCGGAGGCGCGGGCGGCCGCGCGCGCGCTTCTGGCGGCGGCCGGGCAGGGCGGCTGATGCGGCGCGAGGGGCGCGGCGCGTCTTCGGGCTCCCTTTCAGGAAGCCGCTCAGCCACCCCGTCCGCGACGTCGCGCGGGAGTCCTTTTCGTTTTGCCTCCGGCGGGAGTTTCTTGCCAGGATGAAGAGGCTTGCGTGCCGCTTCGTGCACGCGCGGCCCTTGCAACCCGGGGGAGGAGTGGACTAGGCCGGTTGCACCAGACGCCCGGCGGGAAGGTCCGGCGGCGTTCGTGTGTGGAAGGGAAGGCGCAAAGCGTGTCCGAGGAGCGCCGTGGACCGGTCGGGGACCAGATCGACACTGTGCTTGCCGCCTGTCGCGGCGGCTGGCAAGTCCTGCGCGAGAAGGGGCCGGGGCAGATCACCTTCTGGTTCATCGCGCTTCTGATCGGGATCGCGGCGGGCTTTGCCGCGCTGTTCTTCCGCAAGGGGGTCGAGGCACTGCAGCAGTGGCTTTACGGCGTCGAGGACATCCGGACGATCCACAGTTTCGCCGAGAGCCTGCCATGGGTCATGATCCTGCTGATCCCGGTGGCGGGGGGGCTGGTGGTGGGGCTGATCCTGCACTGGTTCACCCCCGATGGGCGGGTGCGGTCCGTGGCCGACGTGATCGAGGGGGCCGCGCTCAACAACGGGCGGGTGGAGACGCGGGCGGGGCTTGCCTCGGCCATCGCCTCGATGATCACGCTGGGCTCGGGCGGGTCCTCGGGGCGGGAGGGGCCGGTGGTGCATCTCGCGGCGGTGATCTCCACCGCCGTGTCGCGCTGGATCCGGGCCGACGGGATCACGGGGCGGGATCTTCTGGGCTGTGCCGTGGCCGCGGCGGTCTCGGCCAGCTTCAATGCGCCCATCGCGGGCGCGCTTTTCGCGCTGGAGGTGGTGCTGCGGCATTTCGCGGTCCATGCCTTCGCGCCCATCGTCATCGCCTCGGTGGCGGGCACCGTCATCAACCGTCTGGAATTCGGCGACGTGACCGAGTTCAGCCTGATCGAGGGCGGCGCCCTGCAGTTCTACGTGGAGCTTCCGGCCTTCCTGATCCTCGGGCTGGTCTCGGGCCTGATCGCGGTGGCCTTCATGCGCGCGACCTTCTGGGCGGAGGACATGGGCAATCTCGTGCAGCGACTGACGGGCATTCCGCGCTGGCTGAGGCCCGCGATCGCGGGGCTCCTGCTGGGCGCCATCGCGATCTGGTTTCCGCATATCATCGGCGTGGGCTACGAGACCACGAGTGCCGCGCTGACCGGTGAGCTTCTGCTCTACGAGGCGATCGTCTTCACCATCGTCAAGGCGGCGGCGGCGGCGATCACCATCGCCGGCCGCATGGGGGGCGGGGTGTTTTCCCCATCGCTCATGCTGGGGGCGATGTCGGGGCTGGCCTTCGGGATCATCGCCACATCGATCATGCCGGAGGTTTCCGGCTCGCAGACGCTTTACGCGCTGGCGGGCATGGGCGCCGTGGCGGCCGCGGTGCTCGGCGCGCCGATTTCCACCACGCTGATCGTGTTCGAGCTGACAGGCGACTGGCAGACGGGGCTTGCGGTGATGGTGGCGGTGTCGATCTCCACCGCGCTGGCCTCGCGGCTGGTGGACCGGTCGTTCTTCCTGACGCAGCTGGAACGGCGCAACATCCATCTCGCCGCCGGTCCGCAGGCCTATCTGCTGGCCATGTTCCGCGTGGGCCGGGTGATGCGCCCGATGGATCACGAGAACGCCGCGCCCGAAGAGCGGCTGCTGACCCTGATGGAGCAGGGGATCTACACTGACACCAACGCCACGCTGGAGCGCGCCCTGCCGATCTTCGAGCGCACGGGGCTGGATTTCGTGCCGGTGGTGCAACTGGCGCCCGGCGACGGTCCGCCCGCGCTGGAAGGCGCGCTGTTCCATGTCGATGCGCTCAAGGCCTACAACAAGGCGCTCGCGGCCACGGCGGAGGAGGAGCATTCCTGACCGAGTGACGCAGGCAAAGCGGCTTGTCAGGTCGCGGCGGCGCTGGCTAGGCTCCCGCGCATGCGAATGCTGTCACGACTGCTTGCCATCGCTCTGATCGCGCTGCCGGTTCCGGTGGTGGCCGATACCGGGGAGCTGTCGGAGATGCTCCGCCGTATCCCCGAGGCCGCGCTGCCGCCCGGGGCGCCGCGGCTCGATATCTCCTATGGCAATGGCGATGCGGTGCGGGGCGTGGCGCGGAATGGCAACCTCGCCTGGCCCGCCGATGACTGGGCCCATGAATACGCCGCGCTCCGGTCCGCCAGCGCCGCTCAGGCCGACGCGCTCCTCGCGGGCGAGGGCGAGGCGATGGAACTCTACTATCGCGACTGGGTGCACACGCTGGAGGTCTCGGCCCCGCCGGCGCGGATGGGGCTGCATTTCCTGTTCCCCGATTCCGAGATGCGGCTGCGCGGCGCGCTTTTCTCGCGCGGGATGGAGATGGCGACGCGCAACGGTCAGATGGTGCTCTGGGAGGGCGAGACGGATCACGCGCGCGATCCCGGACGCGCCGATCCCACCAACCCGTTCGGTGGCGCGGAGGGCCTGTTGGCGCGTTTCGTCGTGGAGGGCGAATGGGCGCTCTGGGCGTCGGGCTGGCCGCAGATCGAGCTGATGCAGACCGGCGGCGGCGCGACGCTGGCCGACCGGGGCGAGGTGGCGCAGATCGTGGCTGGCCTCGGCGATGCGGTGCGGCGCTACGGGCGGCTGGTCTCGGCGCGGATCTCCATCGACCTCACCGGCGCGGGGCTCGAGGACTGGAGCGATCCGGGCGTGCATGGCGTCGTCATCGCCGATGTGGTGAACCGGCGCGAGGAGGCGGCGCTGATCGGGTTTCTCTTCGCGCCCGGCACAGACACCGAGGCGATCGCCGCCGGGCTGAGGGAGCGCTGGCGCGGCAGCATGCTGGCGCGCTGGACCGAGGCGCCGGACCTCATCGCCATGCCGGGGGCGCGACCGGGCTTCATCCTCGCCGTCGAGGGCGGTTGGGGGGAGGACGAGGCCGCGTCGAACGATGCGCTGGCGGCCCTGATGCGCGCGCGGGAGAACGGCACGCTCGCCGCGTTGATCGCGCCCTAGGACACCGACTCATAAACTCGCAACCAGATGCGTGTGGCTGCCATTTTGATGAGGGCGAGGAAGTTGGCGTCGTGCTTCTCGTATCTTGTGGCGATTGCCCTGTAGTGCTTGAGCTTTGAGAAGA